>Ga0335395_10000372_pt1 | contig 28696 bp, 25 predicted proteins | sample MAT02_FD_205744 | JGI IMG/M metagenome (GOLD analysis project Ga0335395, IMG submission 205744) | Freshwater microbial communities from Lake Fryxell liftoff mats and glacier meltwater in Antarctica - MAT-02 (spades assembly) (version 2) ... | reverse complement strand
GTCTGCGGTTTGATTACAACCGTGTCTGCGGTTTGATAGCCTGCGGTCTACGGTTCGATCGCCTGTCTCTTTCAAGATACAAGGGGCGGGTTTAGCTAAGGATATATGATACAAATGACTAAAAAAATGGCAAAACCCGCCCTCTCCGTCAGTAGTCATTAGTCATTAGTCATTAGTCATCAGTCATCAGTCATCAGTCATCAGTCATCAGTCAGTAGTCAGTAGTCAGTAGTCAGTAGTCAGTAGTCAGTAGTCATTAGTCATCAGTCATCAGTCATCAGTCATTAGTCATTAGTGCTGTCCCTCCCGAGCGAACGTTATTAGTCAATAGTCATCAGTCATCAGTCAATAGTCATCATTCATCAGTGAGAAAGATGAAGGATGAAGTCATATTCTCCCGAACACTCCCCCTCTTTACCCGATCGCGAAGCCTTTATAGCCCTCTTCCCCTGTCCCCGCATCCGCTTCCACCAATTATGTCAAGTACCGGGGAATAGATTTAAAAAATCTGATATTTAAAAATATAGTATACGTTGATACAGAATAATACTTTATACAAATGGTGCAATCCAAAAGGCATAGGCTATGAGATTGATAGTTGACCAATTTAGATTCTGTCCGGTTATGTGAAGTCGGGCGATTGAGAACTAGGGAAATATCTATTGAAGATTGGTTCCGCTAAAACAGGGACTTAAAACCAAATAACTATTGCATCTAAAATCCTCGCATCTAACATCGGCTCGGTCTTCCCTAAAAAATGCTGCTGAGTATTAGAAGGTAAAAATAACGTGTTCAAAAAAAGTTTCACACTCGGCATCATCGTGCTTTGGCTGCTAAGCGGGCCGCTGATGGACAATGCCTTAGCTCAAGATGCTGCTCCTGCTGCGGTGGCAGTGGTGGCCAATCCTACTGACAACGGCGATACGGCATGGATGTTGATCTCCTCAGCACTGGTGTTGTTAATGACACCAGGGCTAGCGTTTTTCTACGGAGGACTGGTGCGATCGCGCAACGTCCTCAACACCATGATGATGAGCTTAGTCATGATGGGACTGATCGGCGTCACATGGACTCTGTGGGGCTACAGTTTGGCTTTTGACGTTTCCACTCCAGCCGCCGAAGGCTTTGGTAAAGGGATCGAAAGCTTCATTGGCGGCCTCGACTGGATGTTCTTAAACAACGTCGCGGCGGACAAACCAGATCCGATCGGCTACGCACCGACAATACCCCACCAAGTGTTCATGGTTTACCAGATGATGTTCGCCATCATCACTCCAGCCTTGATTTCCGGGGCGATCGTCGAACGGGTAACATTTAAAACCTATTTCTGGTTCGTGCTGCTGTGGTCAACCTTCATCTACTCACCTTTAGCCCACTGGGTTTGGGGTAGAGGCTGGCTGGGGGCGATCGGAGCTCTAGACTTTGCCGGTGGCACAGTCGTGCACATCAGTTCCGGCGTTTCTGCCGTTGTCGCAGCTTGGGTAATCGGGCCTCGCAAAGACCACTTGAACAAGCCCCACACCCCCCACAACGTACCCTACGTCTTGTTGGGAATTGGGCTGCTGTGGTTCGGCTGGTTTGGCTTCAACGGTGGTAGTGCTTTGGCTTCTGGTTCTTTAGCAACAGTGGCTTTTGTCACCACCATGATTTCAACAGCAGCCGGCGGTTTAACTTGGACAATCATCGAATGGGTGCTCAGAGGCAAACCGACAGCAGTCGGAATAGCTAGCGGCTTCCTAGCGGGATTGGTGGGCATCACACCTGCGGCTGGATTCGTGCTGCCAGTGGGAGCGCTGTTGATCGGATCGATCACTTCGGTGTGCTGCTTCTTTGCCATTAGCTGGCGCGCTAAGCTGGGATTTGACGACTCTTTGGATACCTTCCCGGTTCACGGCGTCGGCGGAACTGTGGGCGTAATTCTGACGGGCGTATTTGCCACTAAAGCGGTGAACGCTGCCGGAAATGACGGGCTGTTTGCCGGGAATCCGGGGCAAATCGGAACCCAGTTTGTAGGCGTTCTAGCTACTTACCTGTTTGCGGGTGTCGGCACTTTTGTGATCTTGAAAATTTTGGGGCAGTTTATGGAACTGCGAGTGCCGTTATCTGCTGAAGACCAAGGTTTGGATATCGGCCAGCATGGGGAAGAAGCTTACGGTGAGGATTTTGCCGGCGGTTTCAGTTCGTTTGAATCGGGTTCTCCTTTTGCGCCGAAGAAGATGGGAAGCTGATTTTTCAGGGTAAGTTCGATCGTGTAGAGATGCAGTTATCTGCGTCTCTACGCTTTTTTTTAACGAACCGCGAAGGCGCAAAGAGCGCGAAGGAAGAGGAGGAAGAAGAGTTAAGAGGAGAGAATGATGCGTTGGATATCAGTCGCGACCTCAATCAATCTATAACCCTACTGTCTCATTCTTCTTTCTTCTTCCTTCGTGTTCTTCGCGTCTTCGCGGTTCATTCGTTCTTGATTCGGACTGTGGTCAGGATTTTGCTGGCGCTTTTTTTTATTTTTTTTAACGAACCGCGAAGACGCGAAGAGCGCGAAGGAAGGAAAGGAAGAAGGGTTAAGATGAGAGAATTATTCGTTTGATGCCTTCTTTGAGGATCGGAACGTTGAAGTTGATGAGAAGGCCTAGGGTTTTTTTTGTCATTTTGAGATAGGAGATAACTTGGGCGTCGTTGATGGGGGCTAGCTTTTCGACAGCTTTTAGTTCGACAATTAGGATATCGCCAACCAGAAAGTCTAGTTGACCTTCCCCGACTCGATGACTTTTGTAGTTGATTGCTACTGGCTTTTTAGGCTCACAAGGTATCCCCCGTATCCCAAATTCAACTTCTAAGGATTCCTGATACACTGATTCTAAAAATCCTGGGCCCAACAGCCGATGCACTTCAATGGCGGCCCCAATCGCTCTATAAGCCAATTGTTCCACCTGTTCGTCCAACTGTCTCATTCTTCTTTCTTCTTCCTTCGCGTCCTTTGCGTCTTCGCGGTTCATTCTTTCTGCCCTCTCATTGAAAATATAAACAGCATAACCCCGTTCCCTACTGAAGCAAATAATCCCGATCGCGCCCAGGCCTTCTAAAATCAAAGGTAATTCACCTAGATTTGAACTGGATACCGCATGGATACTAAAGCTTTTAAACGATCGCTCCAACAGTCTGAAAACTACCACCGTAAGGGTTTCGGACACGAAGCTGAGGTAGCTGGCGTGATGCAGACGGCTTATCAAAGCAGCCTGATCCAGCAAATTCGCGACAATAATTACAGGCTCCAGCGCGGCACTGTCACCATCCGGCTGGCTGAGGCTTTTGGCTTTTGCTGGGGGGTGGAACGCGCTGTGGCTATTGCTTACGAGGCTCGCCAGCATTTCCCCTCCCAACGGATTTGGATTACTAATGAGATTATTCACAATCCTTCTGTCAATCAGCATTTGCGCGATATGGAGGTTGGTTTTATTGCTGTTGAAAAAGGACAGAAAGATTTTTCGGTTGTCGGTAGCGGCGATGTGGTAATTTTACCGGCTTTTGGGGCGAGCGTCCAAGAAATGCAGTTGCTTAACGATAAGGGCTGCAAGATTGTTGATACTACTTGTCCTTGGGTTTCTAAGGTTTGGAATACTGTTGAGAAGCACAAGAAGAAAGATTATACTTCGATTATTCACGGTCAGTACAAGCACGAGGAAACTGTTGCTACCAGTTCTTTTGCTGATAAGTATTTGATTGTCTTGAACTGGGCCGAAGCTGAATATGTCAGCAATTATATCTTGCACGGGGGCGATCGCGCTGAGTTTTTGGCTAAGTTTAGCAAGGCTTGTTCTGCTGGTTTTGACCCGGATGTAGATTTGGAGAGGGTAGGGGTTGCCAACCAAACTACTATGCTCAAAACTGAAACTGAGAATATTGGCAAGTTGTTTGAAAAGACTATGCTGCGGAAGTTTGGGCCGTCCAATCTTAACGAACATTTTCTGAGTTTTAATACTATCTGCGATGCGACTCAGGAACGGCAAGATGCTATGTTGAGTTTGGTTGAGGAAAAGTTGGATTTGATGCTGGTGATTGGCGGTTTTAATTCTTCTAATACTACTCACTTGCAGGAAATTGCGATCGACAAAACTCTTCCTTCTTATCACATTGATTCTGCCGAGCGCATCTTACCGGGAAATCGCATCGAACACAAGCCTTTAGGGGGAGATTTGATCGTCACCCCAAATTGGCTACCTGATGGTAATATTGTGGTGGGCGTTACTTCTGGTGCTTCGACTCCAGATAAAGTAGTTGAGGATGCGATCGATCGCATTTTGACAATGAAAGCCGCTGTTATTGCCTAATTATCTTGTTCGGACACTGCACTCAAAATCATCATTTTCTCCGTGCAGTGCGATCGTCTAGTTCTCAAACAGACTATGATTCCGATACCAGCGGATTTGATGCCATACCATTTATCAAAAGTCATGCAGCAGTAGTCCTAGGGTGCGCCGCCATTAAAAATCCTTAAAAAAATCGACTTTTAGGGTAGCGACGCACCCGAAAACTACCGCTAAAAATTATCCGCGTTTCTCTGCGTTTATCTGCGGTTCGCTTCCCTACCAATTTCTCCCCTTCGAAAAATTATTTTTTCAAAAAATAATTAAAAATCGCCTTTTTTTTGGGTAAAAAGCTTGACACAGTTGACTTTATAAGGTATATTTTAGATAATGGAAATAGTGAAAATTTTAAAATTGAAGCTACCACTCCTATTACATAATAATATACTCCCAAATTCAAGTTAAGTCAATAGGTAAAAACTCCTTTTTTTGCGCCGCGATTTACAGCACCAAAAGCCATGCAGCAAAAAATGGCGAATCAAGCTTTGCTAGCTACGAAAAATTGTAGGTCAAAGGAGGGAAATTGGGGGCGCTCGCCCTGACGGCTTATGCTAGGGATGAAGACCGCGCGAGGGCTGTTGCTGCTGGTTTCGATCGGCATCTGGCTAAACCCGTGTAACCCGATGTCTTGGTGGAGGCGATCGTCAGTTTGAAGCTGCAAGCGATCGTCAATTAAAATAACTCAATTAATCATCAGTAATTATGTTTGTAGTGAGGACTTTAGTCCGCATTCGGAAGGACTAAAGTCCTCACTACAAACCAGTCATAAAGTTGGTTCGTAGTGAGGACTTCAGTCCGCATTCGGAAGGACTAAAGTCCTCACTACAAACCAGTCATAAAATGGCGATCGACTGATTGGTTTGTGTTAATATGCTAAAATATCCAAAAACCACGCGGTAATTAAGTGGACAAACTTCAGACAGACATAGAGGCAATTCGCTCTCAAATCGAAGCTTTGCGCCGGGAACGCCAGCAGATCAGCATTGGCGCTGCTGTCCCCGCAGGTGATTCGCCTCAAGCCATCGCCGATGCTTACCGCCGTCACGCGAGGGAAACAGCAGAAGTCTCGGCAGAAGTCAAGGGGATAGATGACGCGATCGCAGCTTTGTCTGTTCAACTGAATCAAAAACAGCAGCAGTCGGTAAACTTGCAAAGAATTAGTCCGATGGAGCAGCAAGTTGAAGAAGGAAGAGAGCTCGCTCGCGGACACGCGGAACGGATTAACGAACTGGCGGGGGAACTGGCGGCGGAAGTGAAGGGACTTAAAGCGATCGCCGACCAAATTAGCCCCAGCTATTGGCAGGTTTATTACAAGCCTTTTATTACGGGTTTTAAGAGTATTTCTGTTCCCTACGTGCGATCGGACGGGGATGTTTGGACTATTGTCAATCGAATAGTTTAGAGAGGCTGCAGGATCAGAAATCGGCAGCACTCAAAACATTTTTTTCTGTCCCTATTCCTCAATCTCAACCACGCAGCAGTTGCTTAATAGTTCCCACCAATTCTTGAGGGTGAAATGGCTTGGCAATGTAAGCGTCGGCTCCTTGTTTCATTCCCCAGTAGCGATCGAACTCTTCGCTTTTGCTCGAACACATTACCACAGGCAAATTCTGAGTTTTTGGGTCGCTTTTGAGCCGGCGACAGACTTCGTAGCCGTTCATCCGGGGCATCACGATATCCAGAACGACTAAATCCGGGCGGTTGGCTTTGATTTGCTCTAGAGCTTCTACACCATCACTAGCTACCGTGACGTTGAGTCCCCTACCTTTGAGCAAGTCGGCGATCATCTCCCGCAGAGTGACGCTATCATCAACAACCATAACTGTACTCATAGAAAAATCCCTACCAAGTTTCTGGGTTGAAACGTTCACATTAACGTTTGCATTAACGTTCGCCTTCAAAGGTGTCTGTTGCCGATCGAGATTGCGCTCTGCTAGATGTAGTTTACCCACGTTTGCTGATTTCCCAATCATTTTCTCAAGAATCATCGCGAAATCTCAAATATCCGCGCAATCTCGGTTGACACGCGAGGCTATGTCCGTTAGTCTATCATTTTCTTTCTCAAATTGTACCTTTGTGAAAAAATCAAGGTGCTGCTTGGTGGTGCGTTTCCGGCCGAGGGACGGCGGCGGGCGGCAGCCACCAGGAGCAAAATTTGTCTAATTTTGATTTTTTGTACCTAAAGCCGAGAGCTTTTGATCGTAGATAGTCTCTATACCCACCGGGCGCTGCCGGTAGCTGTGATTCGAGTCTTTGCAGCCGTTAGCCACCACTCCCAAGACAGAAGCTCCAGAAAATTTTAATTCTTCTAAAACTTTGCTAACTTGCGATCGGTCTGTTTTAGCCATTTGCACGACCATAATCGTAGCGTCGGTGTGAGCCGCGATCAAGTGGGCGTCTGCTAAGCCTGATAGTGGCGGGCTGTCATAAATCACTAAGTCAAAAAATGCTTGAAATTGCTCCATCAGATACTGCATTTTTTTGGAAGAAAGCAGCTTGATCGGATCTGAAGGAATTTGACCTGCTGTGAGTACGAACAAATTTTCTTGGTTGGGCGCTCGCACAATCGCGTCGTTGAGGCTGAGATCTGTGGAGATGGCATCGCCGAGGCCGCGCACGTTTGGCAGTCCTAGCCTAGCGTGCAGTTGCGGGCAGCGCAAATCTGCATCTACTAACAATACTCGCTGTCCGACTGCTGCTGCTGTGGCCGCCAGGTGCAAAGCTACTGTAGATTTGCCGTCTCCGGCTGCTGCTGAGGCGACTAAGAGCGATCGAAATGTCCTACCTGTACTGAGCAAGTGAATGTTCGTGTAGAGCGATCGAAATGCTTCTAAAAATTGATAGTCGAAGTCGCTAAAAATGCTTTTGGCTCCCAGCATCGCAGCAGTCGGTGTAACTTCGACAGGTTGAACAACTTCGACTTTTGACTTCGAGCTCGATCGAGCCGATGTGAGTTTCCTAGGTCGGGCACTTGGTCGGCGCTTGACTTTTTTGGTAAACGGAATCACCCCTAGCACCGGCAATCTTGTGGCTGTTCTCAGCGATTCTGGAGTGTGGAAAACATTATTTAGCACCTCTACTAGCAAGCCGACTGCTATCCCCAGCAGACCGCTTAAAATTACCGCCAGCGCTAACTGTTTCTTGGTTTGTTTGACGGTAGCTGTGACAAACTTGCCGAATTTGTCTAGCGGAATTTCTGGAGGATTGATCAGTACCCAAGGTATTTGCTGCTGAGCTGCATCAATCCGCAAAGCTTCTCGTTTTGCCAAAAAGTCTGAAAAACTCTTAGTAACTACTTGCAGTTCCCGCTGTAAATTGTCGTATTGCCGCGTTGTAACTGAAAAATTAGAATTTTTTTGGTTGAGATCCTTTTGCAAAGCAGTCATTTCGCGATCGCGCGCTTCAAATTCTTTGATTTGGGTCTCTAAATTTCCCATCACCACTTCTCTTGCTTGTAGATTCGCGGTTAAAATCAGTTGTTCCCGACTTTTTCGCAGTGCTAAAACTGGCAAACTGTCTTCTCTGTACTGAGCTAATTTTAGTGACAAATCCGAGTCTATTTTCTGGATTTGACCTAACAGTCCAGCGTAAGCTTGTCCTTGGGTCATCAGCAACCCCTGGGGATTATTTTCTTTGAGTAATTGTTCGTAGCTTTGGTAGAGGTTACGCATCCCTTTTAGCTGTACTCTGATTTCTACTTGCTGGCCTCGAATGCTTTGAACTTGTTCTGACAGAGATTTTCCCTCTAGTTGGGGGTCAAACAAGTTGCTTTGCTGCCTCAGTCTTTGGACTTGTAGTTGCAGAACTTCGACTCTTTCTCGGAGCTTGGGCATCTCCATATCTATAAATTTAATGCCTTGATTGATGCCCGTCAGGCGCTGCTGCAAGCTGTATTCTAGATAAGCTTTAGAAACTTTATCCAATACGGCGTAAATTTTTTTTGGCTCTGAATCTTTGTAGCGAACTTCTAAAATTTTTGTGCCTTGCTGTTTGCCATCTTTTGCGTAACTGATGCGGCTGATTGACAGTTTAGACATGAGTAGGCTATAGGTCATCTGGGGATACCAAGTTCGCAACTCCTTCACCACTGGGTTCATCATTTTGGGACTGCGTAAAATCCTAATTTGGGTTTCGTAGTCTACTAAGCTAATTCCTTCTATATTAATTTTTGCTAAGTCGGCAGCTACGGTGTTGTCTAATTGTTTGGATAGCAAACCTTCAGCGGTGGCTGGTTCTACTAACAGGGAAAAGGAGCCTTCATAGTCGATTGTGATATTTTTAGAAGTGATCACGATCGCTGTTCCGGCGAGGGCGCTCAAAGCAATGGTGGCGGCAGCCATGACTGGGAGGCGGCGGCGCAGGACTCCCGCAAGCCAGGACAAGTCTAGCTTTTCTTCCTCTGTCTCCTGGACGAAGGTATCTCTGTAGTTCTGAGCCGAAAAGTCAGGCAGTTTGCCATTAGATTTGGGCGTGAAGGGTTGGTAATCTTGTCTGCTATCCATATTCAGCCTAGGTATTTTTGAGGTTGATATTTTTGGGGTTGATATTTTTGAAGCTGGCTGGCCGCGACTGTCCAATCTTATTATTTAGTTTATTCTAGCCTTTGCCAGGAATTATCCGCCTCACCCCGGGCGTTCTTACCTGAATAACGATCGCAAAATGGCTAAGAAATTTAACACTCCCGTAGCAGGCCCGACAGGCCCGATGATATTGTTCATGCGGTCTACGAACTTCACGAGACCGCTGCGAGATACGATAATCATGTCGTTGTTACGCAGTTGCGGGTTGATTTCTTCGTTAATTCCTTGAGTTAAATCGACTTCGATCGTCCGTTTAGTAGCTGTACCGTCCTGATTGAGGCGGACTAGCTCAACTGTCTTCCTTTGAGCTCTGGTATTGCCATAACCAAAAAATCCTCTGGAAATTAAAGCTTGATTCAGGGTGGCATTAGCTGGAAGCCTCAACGGATCGAGGGATGTTGTGACTTCTCCTACTACGAAAATGTTAATGCCGGGGGGAGCAAAGTTAGTGTTAGCCAGCACGCCAGCTTCTGCTGGGTTGACGATCGCGGCTTTGGGAACGACGATCGTGTCTCCCTGCTGCAAGATGGTATCTTGGCTGGCGTCGCCGGACTCTAGGAACTGCCACAGGTTGACTGGGATAATTTGTTCGCCTTTTCTGGTGAGGCGGCGGACTTGGATTTGCCGGATGTCCGCCTCGGAGGTGATGCCGCCGGCTAGCTGAATGGCTCGGATGACGGTGGGAAATCCTTCGCGGCTGAGGTCGCTTGTGGTGTTGCCGCCTATGACTACGTAAGCCCCCGGTCTGGTGACTTGGCCGACGATCGAGATCGATCGAGGTTTTTCTGGCGGTGGCGAAAAGTTGGCGATCGCAAATTGGCGGGCTTCTGCTTGGTTGAAGTTGGCGACTGTGGGAATCACGATCGTGTCTCTGTCTTGCAAAATGATGTCCTGAGAGATGTCTCCTTCTTGCAAGAACTTCCATAGGTTGACGTTGAGCACTCGATCCGGGCCGTCTGGTTGCGGGCGGCGGACGCGGATGTTGCGGATGTCGGCGACACCCGTAACGCCTTCTGCGAGTCGGATCGCTTGAGTGACTGTGGGGTACTGCACGCTGGGTGCAACCCCCGGGCCTGAAGTCAGGGTGATGGTGAAATTTCCCGGCCTGGTGACTTCTCCGATGACGCCGACGTTGAGCGGGCGGGCCGCGACGAGGCTGACTGTGACTACTGGGTCTTTGAGGACGCGCAGGTAGGCGTTGCGGATGATGTTGGTGGCTTCGACTAAGGTGCGGCCTCGAACGGACACCAGACCGATCAGCGGCAGGTTGACTGAACCGTCGGAAAGGATTTCGTAGTTGCGCGTGAGGTCTGGTACTTCGAGTATTTCTACTAAAATACGATCGCCACCGCCGAGTTTGTAGCTTTCGACCGATCGTCCTGAGAACCCTGATTGTGCTGTGACGAATCCGGGCTGCAACCGCACTTGCGCTGCAGCCTTGACGGGAAATCCGGCCACAATACCGTTGGCAGCGATCGCGCACAATGTCAAACTCAAGACTGGCGCGGTGATTTGTTTGGGAAAATCGGCGTTAACCACAGGCTACCTATGTTCTTTTAGGATACTTCATTAGTTTAATCCGTCACAATTCAAATGCCATGTCGATCGCAGCACTACCAAAAAATCAGCAACAATTGTCAGCGCCAGACTGGAGGCTGTAGATTTTCCTTCCCCCAATCAGCGCCGGCAACAACAAACTAGTACAGTTCGGCGTAAGTACACAGACTATATTTGTGGTAGAATAACATAGTTAGCTTATACCCGTGTAGGTGGGCGATCGAGGAGTCAGATATGGCCTTATTAATGCCTAAAATATTAAATTTAAGCGATGGCGAGCGTCATGAACTTCAGAAGTTGATCGACAAACACAAAACGCCCCAACAGCTAGTGCTACGAGCCAAAATCATTCTCATGGCATCAGATGGTCAAAACCATCGTGAAATAGCCCGAAGCCTAGACATTAACCGGCAGATGGCTACTTTATGGCGAAACCGATGGTTGGAGAGCGAGGGAAAAGACTTATCGATTTTGCAAAGATTACAAGATCGAGAGCGTGTTGGCGCACCAGCAAAATTTAGCATGGCACAAGTAACCGAGTTATTTGCACTGGCTTGTTCCTCACCGTCCGATTATGGACGACCAATAAGTCATTGGACTGCGAGAGAACTGGCGGAGGAAATCATGAAACAAGGCATTATGGAAAGTATATCCGTCCGCCATGTTGGCAGATTATTAGAAGAAGCAGAACTTAAACCACACGCCTCGCGCTACTGGTTAACCTCCCCCTGTGGATGAAGAATTTGATGAAAAAGTCAAAGATATTACCGAGTTATATCTGACTGCAATTGAACGCGCTCAGCAAGGAGAGTACACTATATCGGTTGATGAAATGACAGGAATTCAAGCTATTGAACGTCTCGAAAAAGACTTGCCAATGAGACCAGGTAAAGTGGCCAGAAGAGAGTTTGAATATATTCGTCATGGTACGCAGACCCTGATAGCTAATTTCAACATTGCGAATGGTAAGATTCTCGAACCAACTTGCGGAGATTCGAGAACCGAATCCGATTTTCTACTCAATATTCGTCAGATCATTGAAACTGACCCCGATGCCCAAAAATGGCATCTGATTATGGATTGTCTGAATACTCACCAATCTGAATCACTGGTGCGTTTGGTCGCAGAAAAAGAAGGTTTAGATATCGACCTTGGTATTAAGGGGAAAAGCGGCATACTTAAATCGATGAAATCCCGCGCTTTTTTTTAAGTGACCCAACACATCAAATTGTTTTCCATTACACACCCAAACATTCTTCGTGGCTTAATCAAATAGAAATTTGGTTCAGCATTTTGGTACGGAAATTACTCAACTCCGAGCAAGTTTCACCAGTCAGTACGAGCTGAAAAATCGCATCCTCAATTTTATTAACTACTTTAATCAAACAATGGCAAAACCTTTTAAGTGGACATATAAGGGTAAAGTCTTGGCTGTTTAATAGTCTGTTTATTTGTGCCGAACTGTACTAGAATACAGCAGGATGCTTTTTAACTTCTTGGGTGTTGCCTATCTCAGCTAGCATCTCTCCATCAATCTCGTCGAATTCTCGCACCTTCGGACACTAGGGAGAGCGGACACATACAGTTTAGATGCAGCGCCGCAGGCATTGCGGGCGATCGGGCGACAACAGCCTCCGTTTCTTGCTAACTTGGTGGAATTAGCCGGTCGATCGATTAATATTTTTATCAAAAAGGGTATAAATTTATGGCAAGAATGATTAGGGAGCTAATTTTCGGCAATACTTACTTGCTGTATTTATTAGCCTCCTTGGCATTGATCGGCACGATTTTAATTTTTCAATTAGCTGCAAAAAAAAAAATCGGCTTGCTCTGGGAAAAATGGTTTGCTATTTGTTTCATATTCGTATCGCCCCACGTCAACCTGCCTCCATTTAACTACCTGCATTTTATCAATCTTGCTGCCGCCGGTGACAGTAATGTGGCTAAACTTCCCTGGGTTTTTTATCCCTGGGTAATGTTGGTTTTGTCCGGGAGATTTATTAGTTTTTTCAAAAATCAATTTGTCGAAGCCTTAACTTTTTTAGTTTTAAGAAATCCTGGCTTTTCGCTGTATTGTTTGCTGCCAATAACATCAACAATGTGGTCGTTAGTTCCCGAGATTACCCTCAAAGCCGGGATAGCATTTACAGGATTTACGATGTTTAGTTTTTATATGGGTGCGCGATACGAGTGGCCGGAATTATCTGGGTTGCTGCGGTGGGGCTATACGTCCCTCGCAGTAGTTAGCGTTTTGCGATACCCAAGTGTGGGAAGAGAATTTGCAGGAATTACCGGCCACAAAAATGCTTTCGGCAGCCTCATGGTTGTGAGTACAGCACTTTGGTACTTGTACTATTCTCAAGAAGCTAAAACTAAGAAAGAACGCTGGATAGCTCTGGGGTTCATGTTGTTTTCCTTTTATTTGGTGAGAGCTACTAACTCCGGGGGTTCTCTAGTTAATAGTTTAATGCTCATAGTTGTAGTATCATCTTTAAGTTTTTTAAGCAGGTTAAAGTTTCAATGGGCTTTTACTTGTATTGTCGGGTTTACTGTTTTGGGGATTATTACCAGCGTTTATGTCATAGACAATTTAGAATCTATTGTGGTCGGGGGATTGGGAAAAGATTTGACGCTGACTGGGCGGACGGAATTTTGGCCGCAGTTGATCGAGGGGGCAAATCAGCGTCCTTGGTTTGGCTATGGATTTGATGCTTTTTTTCGGCAAGACGAAATTGGCGAGCAAACTCCAGCTTATTTTATATATACTACGAATGGATTTCAACCCAGAACTGCTCACAACGGTGCTATAGCAATACTGCTCTCTTTCGGTTATCCGGGACTTATCTTAATCTTATTGTCCCTGTTTACTAATCTAATTTTAGCAGTGCGGCAACTGAGCCGCAGCCCGCTAGCTGAATCGGGAATACCGATTATTTACTTGGTGTTTATAATATTAAATAACATTACTGAAGGCTCTTTAGGTGAGATGGGAGATGCTTGGCTTGCTTACGTGTTACTAACAGTTAGACTCTCTATCGACAGTAGTAAATCTCCATCCAGCAACCGCCGCAGTTACGGACGGGATTTGCCAGCACAATCTGCATCCAGATTGCATTCTGATTAACTTGCAAAAGTTAAAAATTCCGAAAACTATGATATACCATATAAATGAGTCTGGTTTTTGATTAATATCATTTGCGCTCGATTACCAGAAGAAAAACGGATGGCGCGTGCGTCCTGGATTCCTCCGCTGTATAGTGGACTGAAGTCCGCACTACGAGCCTTAGTTGCTGCGGTTAATCGATCGGACATGATATAATTCTCCAGCGATCGAAAAGTATATTTATGTCCGATCGGGACTCAAAACTTTCTGATGCTAGATAAGCTAACTGCGCTAAGTCAAAAGCTCGCCGCCGGCATCGGTAGGTTAATTGACAATCTGGTTGGGCTGCTGACTGACCAAATTTTGCAGGTGGGTCTGGGTCTGTTTGTGGGAGTGTGGGTGGCTCGCTATCTGGGCCCGACACAATTTGGCTTGCTCAATTACGCTCTTGCTCTGGTATCCATGTTTGCTTCCGTGGCGACGATGGGATTGGGTACTCTGGTAGTGCGAGATATTGCTCGCGATCCCGAATGCAAGGAAGAAGCTCTGGGGACTGCTTTTGTCATACAACTAACAGGCGGAATCATTACTTTACTGCTGGCGGCGGGTGCGATCGCGTTACTGAATCCCTCCGACAGTTTAACTCTGGCGTTAGTCGGGATTGTGGCAGCCGGAACTATGTTTCAATCCTTTGAAACAATCAACTTTTGGTTTCAGTCCCAAGTTCAATCTAAGTATACTGCTGTTGCTAAAAACTCCGTATCTTTACTGATAGCAGGTATCCGCATCGGATTGATTCAAGTCCAAGCACCGCTGATTGCTTTTGCTTGGGTGATTTTGGCAGAGGCGGCTTTGGGGGGATTGGCGATCGCACTTGTCTATCAAAGCAGGGGCAATGATTTCAAATTGTGGCGAGTCAGTTGGCAGCGAGGCAAACAACTGCTTCAGGAAAGCAGGCCAGTGATGCTGGCTAGCTTGGCAATTTTCATCTATTCCAAAATCGATCTGATTATGCTCGGTTCTTTCGATAAAACTGAGTTAGGATATTACACAGTTGCAGTTCAAATCTCGGAAATTTGCGATTTCTTGCCGCTGATTGTCGCGTCTTCTATTTTCCCGAAACTCGCACAATTAAGAGAAAAAAATTATCCCGAATACCTAAAAAAGTTTCAGCTTTACTCCGATGCCATGTTATTTTTGTGGTTGGGAGTCGCTGCGCCAATTTCTCTGCTGGCTCCTGTCATAGTCCAGACTCTTTACGGCGAGCAATATGCAGCTTCCGGCGGGCTGCTGTCAATCTACATCTGGACTCAATTTGGCAGCAACTTCGTCATAGCTAGAAATACCTATTTTGCTCTCGAAGGTCAACTGCGATACAATCTTTACTTGACTGTAACCGGCTCAATTTTTAATATAGTATTGAACGCTCTACTGATTCCTCAATATGGAGCATTGGGAGCAGCAGTGGCAACTTTAATTACTTATTTTTACGTAAGTATTTTAGTAAATTTTTACATAAAAGAATTAAATTTTTTCGCAAGTTTAATTCTGGGTTCGTTGAATCTATATAAAGCAGCTTCTAGACTGCTCCGATCGATGGGGTGATTGAAATTAAATCAAACCTGTCGCACATATAGAATTTCTCAAAAAAGTGAAAAATCAGTCGATTTTAAATTTTATATTTTAGATTTTAGATACTTCGACTTCGCCCTACAAGTTTTAGATTGGCGGATTGACGGATGGGGGGATTGAGGGATTGAGCGATCGATCGCTCAATCCCTCATCTTTCGCTCGAAATGCTATATTGCATTCACCCGATGCGGGCCCGCGTTCATCAAATCCTCGAAAAAATCTCGCCCAGAAAAGCTAAGTAAATTCACCTAATTAAATGCAAAATACGGATCGCGATCGAGCTTCCTGCGTATGTCTTCTGCCTTCTGTCTTCTGCCTTCTGCCTTCTGCCTTCTACTTAGAACTTTTTCAATAAATGTTTAATTACTGCCAAAGGTTATGATATTATCGTAACAATCCGGCTTGTTAATTGATTCTCTATCGTTCAAAAAACATATTTATTTATTATAAGGACTCAAAGCTTTCTGATGTTAGATAAGCTAACTGCGGCAAGTCAAAAACTCGGGCCGGGTCTCCGTCAGGTACTCGTGAATCTGGCGTGGCTATTCACAGACCAAATTTTGCAGATGGGTCTCGGTTTGGTGGTAGGCCTGTGGGTGGCCCGCTATCTGGGGCCAGTTCAATTTGGCTTGCTCAACTACGCTTTGGCCTTTGTGTCCGTCTTTAGTTCCTTAGCGACAATGGGTTTGGGCAGCATCGTCATCCGCGATATCGCCCGCAATCCTGAATGCAAAAACGAAACCCTGGGGACTGTCTTCGGGATGCAGTTTACTGGCGGCTGCATCACTCTGTTGTTAACTGTCACCGTGATTTCGCTATTCCAGCCTGACGACGAGCTGACTCGCTGGCTGGTGGGCATCATCGCTGCCGGAACGATCTTTCAGGCTTTTGAGGCGATCAATTTTTGGTTCCAGTCCCAAGTGCAGTCAAAATATACAGTGTTGGCGAAGAATTCAGTATCTTTTTTCGTTGCCGCTCTCAGAATTGGATTAGTTACAATCAAAGCCCCCCTGCTTGCTTTCGCCTGCATTCGATTGGCAGAGGTGGCGATCGTCGGGCTGGCTTATGTATATTTTTATCAGTTGACCGGAAATAAAATTAAGGATTGGCAATTCAGTTGGACCCGAGGCAAGGAACTGTTGGCAGAGAGTTGGCCGATAATGTTGTCGGGATTGGCGGTTTATTTGTACTCGAAAACCGATCAGCTCATGCTGGGTGCGATGAATAAAAATGCTGAACTGGGATATTATGCGGCGGCCGTTAAAATTTCCGAAGTCTGCGATTTTTTGCCAATGATCATATCGGGATCTATTTTCCCTAAATTAGCAAATTTGAGAGAGAAAAATTATGAAGAATATCTCCATAAATTTCAAATTTACTGCGATACTATGATATTGTTGTGGTTGGGGGTGGCCATCCCAATTTCATTACTTTCTCCGTGGATAGTCAACCTGCTTTACGGTGAAAAATATGCTCAGTCAGCAGCGGTACTGGCAATCTATGTTTGGGCGCAATTTGGGAGTAACCTTGGAGTAGCGCGGAACACCTATTTTACGATCGAGGGTCAGTTGCGCTACAGTCTTTACTTGACTGTAATCGGCTCAATTTTAAATATAGGGTTAAACTGGTTGCTGATTCCTAAGTATGGAGCTTTTGGTGCAACGGCGGCTACTCTGATTACTTATTTTTACGTAATTATTTTAGTCAATTTCCTGATTAAGGAATTGCGCCCTTTTGGGAAATTAATTTGGCGATCGCTTAACTTGTACAAGGCAGCTTCCCGATTAATAGGATTAGTAAAATGATTGAAATTAAGCCACACATTCAGCATAAATATAATTGCCCGACATCTGGGACGGCTCTACAGCCAGCAAAAATTTTGTGGCAGGGTATGCACATTTGTGTAAAATTTAAGTCGGACGACTCTGGTAGTGAAATAATCGATGTATTGAGAGTCGGCCATAGCTATAACAACTCGCTGCAAATTGATTTAGCCAAAAAAGAGGTATTTTCAGACAACAGTTACGCTGGGGAATGGTTGGGAAAACCGTTGCTAAATTCACTTCAACATCCTCGAAGCGATCGACTGGAGATAGTCAAAGAAATCTTCAAGCCCTGCAAGCGGGTAATTATTTTAAACTGTATTGACTTTCTTTACGGTCACTCGCTGTTAAAGTTACTAAACGCACAAAGACATTTGGAGTCTAACCCCGACTGCGGGTTAGTGGTAATAGTACCTAAGTTCTTGAGGTGGATGGTTCCCGATGGAGTCGCTGAAGTTTGGACAGTTCCTATCTCTTTAAAAAATGGTCGAGATTATTATCCTAGCTTCGCCGATTTTGTTGAGGAAGAAATGAAGCGCTTCGAGCAAGTTTATGTCAGTGAAGCCTATTCTCATCCGAGTCAGTTCGACATCACGCGGTTTACTAGAGTTCCCAAGCACAACTTTGAGGGAGAAGAAATAAAAATTACTTTTATTTGGCGGGAAGACCGCCTTTTTGTCAACAGTTTGCTGTTTCGAGTTCTGAGAAAGCTGAATCTGCTGTCAATTGGGCTGGCGGTGCAAAATTGGCAGGTGCGACGGTTATTTGAGGGAATTCGATCGCGCGTACCGTCGGCAAAATTTGCAGTAGCAGGTTTAGGTACAAAGACTCAGTTCCCCGAATGGATTGAAGATTGTAGGGTTGAGATGTTTAATGAAAAAATTGAGCAGGAAATTTGTCAAATCTATGCTGATAGCCGTTTAGTAATAGGCCTGCACGGCTCCAATATGCTGCTGCCTTCCGGTCATGCTGGCATGACAATGGATTTAATAGATGAGCGGTGGGGCAACTTTGCACAAGACATTATATATCAAGAGAAAAACCCGAAAATGGCTGCTTTTCGCTATAGATTTTTGCCCTATCAGACAAATACTGATACACTGGCATTCATAGCGGCTGTGATGGTGTTGACTTTTAATGAGTTTAAATCCTTTATGACTGCTGATGTTGTTAATTAAAATGGTGGAGGATAGCAGGAAGGATGACGAATTCTAAAGCCATAGTAACGCTGGTAATTGGCAAAAAGCATAGGGATAACTGGCACAGTTTGTGCAAAGCCAACTGGCAAAAGTATGCCGATCGCCACGGATATGATATTATTTGTATTTCAAATCCTTTAGATGATTCCGAACGAGCTCAAAAGCGATCGCCCTGCTGGCAAAAGTGCCTGATTCTCGGCGAGGAATCCGTCCAGAAGTACGATCGAGTAGTCTGGGTAGATGCAGACGTTTTGATAAATTGGGCCAATGCTCCTTGTATTGTCGAAGGGGTGGCGGTTGATAAAGTAGGTGCGGCTCCTGAATGGGCAACCCCTAACGAGCAGTTATCTGCTGAAGCTAGAGACCGATTGTTTGAGACGTGGGGAATTACTGACGAAAAAAACGAGCGGGCTACTTATGCTAAATACGGTATTGTGCCGGAATTCGATCGCATTGTCCAAGATGGTATTATGGTACTGTCGCCTTCTCACCACCGCTCGATTTTAGAAAAAGTTTACCATGAATGCGAAGAAACAGGATTTGGTGAAATGCCTTGGCTTTCTTACGAACTGTTAAAAGCCGATCACGTTCAATGGATCGATCCGCGCTTCAGCACTGTCTGGAACGTACATAAAGCCTTGTATTACCCATTTTTGCTGCAAAAACCGCAAAGATCAGCAAGTTTGCTGAATCGCGCTAAAAGCAAACTTTTAGCGAAAGGGGTGCCGCCGCAGTTGGTTGACAGGCGGGCTAGCGAGTGTGCGACGACGGCTTTGATCAATACTTTTTTTCTGCACTTTGCGGGTACTGCGGGTGAAATGAGATTGGTAGACTTAGCATCTACTTCTTGGCGCGATTTGTGCTCGGCTTGATTTTTTGTGAGTTGCATAAATCTGCGGTTGACTGTCAACCGCAGATTTAGGGCAGATAGACGCTGATTAACGCAGATAATTTGCAGACAACCATCAAAATAGTAGAGTAGGTAAATGGCCGATTGGCAATTGAAAACCCCCGTCGCTTTTATTATTTTTAAACGCCCCGAAGAAACCGAAAGGGTGTTTGCAGAAATTCGCAAAGTCAAGCCGCCGAAACTTTTAGTAGTTGCTGACGGGCCCCGTGCAGATAAACCGGGGGAAGACGGAGATTGCGATCGGACTCGGGCGATTATTGAGCGAGTAGATTGGGACTGCGAAGTGTTGAAAAATTACGCTGATGTAAATCTGGGCTGTCGGCGGCGGGTTTCTAGCGGTATTGATTGGGTGTTTGATACGGTGGAAGAGGCAATTATTATTGAGGATGACTGTTTGCCAGATCCGACGTTTTTCCGTTTTGCTGAAGAATTGCTCGATCGCTACCGAGACGATCGGCGAATCATGTCAATCTCCGGTCAAAATATGCAGTTCGGGCGCCAAAGAACTGATTACAGCTACTACTTTTCTCGCTACAATCACTGTTGGAGTTGGGCTAGTTGGAGGCGAGCTTGGCAGCATTACGATTTAGACATGAAGCTGTGGCCGGAAATTCGCGACGGGAATTTTTTAGCGGATGTACTGGGAGATCCGCAAGCTGTCAAAGTTTGGACAAAGACTTTTCAGCTTTGTTATGAGGGGAAAATAGATACTTGGGATTTCCAATGGACATTTGCTAGCTTTATTCAAAATGGTACGAATATTCTTGCCAATGTCAATTTAGTTTCTAATATCGGACATGGTGTAGGGGGAACTAATACGGAGGATGTGAACAGTCCTTACAGTAATATGCCTGTAGAAGCGGTCGCCTTTCCGATGAAACATCCTCCGTTTGTGATTCGGGATAGACAAGCAGATAATTTTACTGAAAATACTTTATATGATTACGATCCGCCATTGTTAAGGAAGGTACAAAAAAAAGTCCATAAATTGTTGAAAAAAACCAAGTAAAATCAGAGAGAAATTTAGAAGATAGGCAGGGGAGATGAAGGTTTTACTTCTCAATACTTCTGATGCAGAAGGCGGTGCAGCCCGCGCCGCTTATAGACTGCACCAAGGTTTGGAGGGGATTGGGGTGTCTTCGCAAATGCTGGTGAAAAATAAGAACAGCGGCGATCTAAGTGTAATCTCGGTACGGCAACCGTTGGCTAAGAGTTTTGATAAGATTATTTCAGTTTTATCAAATTCGCCATTGCGGCTTTATCCTGAGAGAAATTCTGCGATTTTTTCTCCCCAATGGCTGCCGGACTCCCTGGCTGCAAAAGTTGCTAACATCCAACCAGATATTATTAACCTGCACTGGGTTTGCGGGGGTTATATGCAGGTAGAAAGTGTTCCGAAGTTTGATAAACCTCTAGTTTGGACGCTGCACGATATGTGGCCTTTTACGGGTGGATGTCACTATAGCGAAGAGTGCGATCGGTATACTGAATCTTGCGGTAGCTGTCCGCAACTGCACAGCAGCAAAGATTGGGATTTGTCGCGGTGGGTGTGGCGGCGGAAAGCAAAATCTTGGAAAAATCTTAACTTAACTTTGGTTAGCCCTAGTGCTTGGTTGGCTAAATGTGCGAGTTCTAGTTCTTTGTTGAAGGATTATCGAGTTGAGGTGATTCCTAACGGTATCAATACTCAAAAGTACAAGCCAATCAACCGCGAGTGGGCGCGAGAAATTCTGAATTTACCTCAAGATAAACAAATTGTACTTTTTGGCTGTGCGAGCGGAACGGGCGATCGCTGGAAAGGATTTAATCTGCTAGTATCGGCTTTGCAAAGCCTCAGTAAATCGGGCTGGAGCGATCGTATAGAGTTGCTAGTTTTTGGCTCTTCAGAGCCGTCCAATCCGATTGAACTTGGTTTTAAGGCACATTATTTAGGTAAATTTGCTGATGACGTTTCCCTAGCAATAGTTTATGCAGCAGCAGATGTCTTCGTCGCCCCTTCTGTTTACGATAATTTGCCGAACACGGTGATGGAAGCGGCCGCCTGCGGTATCCCCAGCGTCGGATTCAAGATCGGGGGAATGCCGGATCTGATCGAACACTGCTCAAATGGCTACTTAGCTAAACCTTATGAAACAGAAGATTTAGCTAGAGGTATTGCATGGGTACTCGAAAATCCCGATCGACACCAACAACTCTGCATTCGCGCCCGTCAGAAAGTAGAACAAGAATTCACCCTAGAGATACAAGCTCGCCGCTACTTGTCTCTTTTTTCCGAACTCGCCAGCACCGCCGGCATTGCAGCCAATTAAACCAACTGTTTCCGCTGTTGAGGCGTAGCAAAAAAATTAGACTTTCTAAATTGTCCGTTTTCTTTAACAAATACCATGTCTACTTGAGCTAAAGCTCCGTCGAGGGGGCGGATGTAACCTCCAAAAATATCGTAGGTGGCGAATCCGCGCTCTTTCATGTAACTGACAACATCGTATAATTGCGGGCCCCCGACAAAGAATTCAAACAGGGATACTTCCAGTATGACTACTTCTGTATCCTCAAGCACTTTGCGACAGCCGTCTAAAACATTCAGCTCAGCGCCCTGCACGTCAACCTTCAATAAATAAGGCGCTTTCAAGTTTTTTTCCCGGCACGCATCATCGAGGACAACCAGAGGAATTTCTCTGGGTACACCGTCTGCCAGACTGCCTTCTGACTCGTTGAGAGTAGAAGATCCGTAAAGTTGAGGGTGAACGTTAATCGTAATATTTCCCGATCGAGCGCCGGCACCAGCCATGATATACTGAGCGTTGTATTTTTGACAAATTTCTTTTAAATTTTTCTCGTATTCGATCAAAGGCTCTACCAGCAAGAAGTTGGTTTCGGGAAATTTTTCGTACAATTCAAAAGTTCCGTAGGCAACGCCGACATCTATAACCGTTTTTGGTTGAAAACCCAACTCGATCAACTGATCGAGCACGCCGTACATAGATGTTCTCATGCCTTTTCGCGGGAGATCGAATCCCAAAGGCTTAAGCATTTTGTACGCTAGGTTTTTGAGTAATTGCCTCATATTTTTTTCCAGACTACACTATTGAATGAAACTATTATAGATTGATGAAACAACACAGCACCATAGCAACAATCATAACTTGCCACAACCGCAAGCAAAAAACCTTAGCTTGTCTCGCGGCGCTTTTCAATCAGGTACTGCCAGCGGATGTGTTGCTGGTGGCGTACTTGGTGGACGATGCCAGCACTGACGGTACTGCCGAAGCGGTGCGGGAGACTTATCCGGAGGTTAAGTTGTTCAGCGGAGATGGGAATTTGTTTTGGAATGGGGGAATGCGGCAAGGATTTGCGGAAGCCATGAAGCAGAATTCTGATTACTATTTATGGCTCAACGATGACACTATACTGGAACCGTCGGCTTTGAAAACTATGCTGGCAACGTCCCGCAGCTTGGCCGAGCAAGGCCACACGCGAGCGATTGCGGTGGGTTCGACTCGCGATGAGGAAACTGGGGCGCTGACTTACGGCGGTTGGTTGCGTACTAGCTGGTGGCATCCTTTGCATTTTCGCCTGCTGGAACCGATCGCAGAACCTCAACAGTGCAGTACGATGAACGGTAACTGCGTTTTGATGCCGCGATCTGTAGTTGAAGTAGTCGGAAACCTAGACCCAGCTTTCATCCACAGCATGGGAGATATTGATTACGGTTTGCGATCGGTGCAACAAAATTGTACAGTTTGGGTGGTGCCAGGATACGCGGGCACCTGCTCGACTAACCCGCCGGAGGGTAACTGCTGGGAAGACCCTAACATGAGTTGGCTCGATCGATTTAAAAAGGTACTTCAACCCAAGGGTTTTGGGCCAAAAGAGTCGAAAGTGCTCGTACAGCGGCACACAAATATATTCTGGCCTATCTACTGGCTGTTACCTTATTTGAGGTTGATTTTGATCTCGTTCCGCCGGGGGCCTGTAGGGTATCGCGGCTGAGACTATTGCTTGTGCTTGCACAGACAATGGGGAAGATTTTCGGGGTGCACCGACTGCTTTGTCCTCGCCACAACTAAACATTAACATGGATGAACTCCGCATCGCTTGGCTCGTTCCTTCTGCAGAGTTTGGGGCCTATTGGCCGCCGGTTTTGCATGAGCTCAAAAAACTAATTCCGAACACGATTTTTTATACAGGTCGCCTCTGGCCTCGCTATGATCCGGAAGCTGCTGGTACAGAAGTAGTCGAAGTTGTGGGAGATACACAATTCATCACCACCCAAAAGATAAAAACGGGGTACAGTCGTGGTTATATTAAGGCTACTCCTTGGATTATTTTTCCTCTTTTGAAATTCAAGCCCCAGGTCATTTTTGCTAGTGGATTTTCGATCTGGACATTGATAGCTATAATTTTTAAGCCTATAGGGAAATGGCGACTGGTTTTAGTTTATGAAAGTAGTTCCCCGAATGTAGACTTTCGAGATTCTAAGGTGCGATCGACGATTCGACGCTGGATGGGTAAATTTGCGGATACCTTTGTTTCTAATAGTCGCCGAGGTAAAGAATATTTAGTTGAAGTGATTGGGGCAGCCGAAAGTAATATATTTGCTCAACCTTACATGGTTCCTGATGCTAAAGCTTTGGTAAAAAAGTTAGAAAATAATAAGTCTATATCCTTGTCATTCCCCCAGCCAATTTTTCTGTGCGTGGGTCAAGTAATTTCTCGCAAAGGGATTAAAAATCTGTTAGAAGCTTGCACAATTTTGCAAAGCCAGGGATACTCGAATTACACAGTTATTATCGTTGGAGACGGGGAACAGCGCTCGGAACTAGAAGCACTTACAAAAGAATGGGGTTTAGAAAAACAAATTGTTTGGACAGGGTGGATTGAATACGGATACTTGGGATCTTATTTCCTAGAAGCTGATGCGTTTGTTTTTCCTACGTTAGAAGATACTTGGGGAATGGTGGTGCTAGAAGCGATGGCATTTGGTAAGCCGGTTTTGTGTTCAAAATGGGCTGGGGCTTGCGAAATGATCGTTGAAGGTGAAAATGGTTATATTTTTGATCCATATCATTCGGAAGGTATGGCAAACGCGATGCGGGACTTGATTGATTGCCCCGAAAAGTTAGTGATTATGGGCCAAAAATCCCAGCAACTGATCGCTGAACATACACCAGAAAATGCTGCGAAATTAATAGCCGATGTGACTTCGTTAGTATTGGAGAAAAGTTGATGAAAATTCTTTTATCTGCCTTTGCTTGCGAACCAAATCTGGGTTCCGAAGAGGGAGTGGGATGGAATACTGTCGTCCAATCTGCTAAGTATCACGAAACTTGGGTATTCACTCGGACATTTTGTCGATCGTACATCGAAGCAGAACTAGAAAAAAATCCTGTACCAAACCTGCACTTTGTTTATTTCGATCCGTTTGGGTGGAGTGAAGATTGGAAGGGAAAACAAGGATTGCTGCAACTTCACTATTATTTGTGGCAAATCTGGGCTTATTTTATTGCTCGAAAGCTCGATCGCGAAATCGGTTTTGACATAGTACAGCACGTAACTTATGTCAAACATTGGTCTCCAAGTTTCCTAGCGCTGTTGCCGCATCCTTTTATTTGGGGGCCAGTGGGGGGTGCAGAAGCAGCACCAAAGCCTTTTTGGGAAGATTTTAGTCGCCGGGGCAAAATTTACGAAACCCTGCGAGCATGGGCTCAAAGTGTAGGAGAACGCGATCCGTTTGTGGGGCTGACGGCGCGCCGGAGTGCGGTGGCGCTGGCAACTACAGAAGAAACAGCAGCAAGACTGCGATTTCTCCAAGCAAAAAACGTGAAGATTTTCTCGCAAGTCGGTTTGTCGCAGCAGGAAATTCAACAACTAGAAAAATCTCCAACCCCGCCGGAGCTACCAATTAGATTCATCAGTGTCGGCCGTCTATTACACTGGAAAGGAGTGCACTTGGGACTCCGTGCATTTGCGGAGGCGAAGCTGGAAAACTCGGAATACTGGATTGTGGGAGACGGCCCGGAAAAAGAGCGTTTAGAAGCTTTGGCAACAGAATTGGGACTGGGAAATAAAGTACATTTTTGGGGCGCTCTATCTCGCAGTGAAACCCTTTTAAAAATGGGCGAGTCTCACGTTCTCCTCCATCCGAGTTTGCATGACTCTGGCGGTTTTGTATGCACTGAAATGATGGGGGTTGGCCGTCCGACAATTTGTTTGGATTTGGGTGGCCCGGCTACTCAAGTGACAGCCCAAACAGGCATTAAAGTCGCTGCTACCGATCCCGAGCGCGCTGTGAAAAGTCTAGCAGAAGCTATAGTGTGTTTGGCGAGCGATCCCAACTTGCGATCGCGCTTGGGTCTAGCTGGTCAAAAGCGCGTCAGGGAAATTTATGATTGGGATGTGAAAGGTAAATTCTTTGCCGAATTGTGCGAAGATCTAATCAAAGAAAAAATTGGATAACTTCTGATATATTCGGATGTATTCTAGCGCCAAAAACTTAAACAAGATTTGTGAGGAGGGTGAAACGTGAGCGTTGCAATCATTACTGGCTCGGCGGGATTAATTGGTTCGGAGGCGTGTAAGTTCTTTGCCAAACAAGGCTTAGAGATAGTTGGCATCGACAACAATATGCGCCAGTTCTTTTTTGGCGCCGATGGTTCTACCAACTGGAACCGCCAACAGCTCGAAAAATCTTTGGGAACCAAGTATTATCACTTAGATGTGGACATTCGGGACTACGAAGCTATTACCAATATTTTTCAGCGGTACGGAGAGTCGATCGAGCTAGTAATTCACACAGCAGCCCAACCCAGCCACGATTGGGCGGCCCGCGCTCCAAAAATAGATTTTACCGTCAACGCTAACGGTACTCTCAATCTTTTAGAAGCAACTCGCTTGTACTGTCCCAAAGCAGTTTTCATTTTCACTTCTACTAATAAAGTATACGGCGATACCCCCAACAAATTGCCTTTAGTTGAATTAGAACACCGGTGGGAAATAGAAGCAGGTCACACTTACGAAAACGGCATTCGGGAGGATATGTCGATAGACCAGTGCCTGCACAGTTTGTTTGGTGCTTCTAAGGTAGCCGCTGATATTTTAGTTCAAGAATACGGCAGATATTTTCAGATGAACACCGTTTGTTTTCGCGGCGGCTGTCTGACGGGGCCAAATCACTCGGGAGCTCAACTGCACGGCTTCCTCGCCTACTTGATGAAGTGCGCCGTGACGGGAACTCCTTACAGCGTGTTTGGCTACAAAGGCAAGCAAGTCCGCGATAACATTCACAGCGCTGATTTAATTTCGGCATTTTATGAATTTTATAAAGCTCCCAGAAGCGCCCAAGTTTATAATACAGGAGGAGGTAGATACAGCAATTGTTCGATGTTAGAAGCCATCCAGATGTGCGAAGAAATTGCGGAGCGTACATTTAATTGGACTTATGCTGAAGGGAATCGCATTGGCGATCACATTTGGTGGATTAGCGATAATTCAAAATTTTGCAGTCACTATCCTGACTGGAAAATGAAATATAACGTTAAACAAATCCTACAGGAGATTTATGAATGTAACCGCGAGCGCTGGCTGAACGAGGGATCGAAGGATTGAACGGGTACAAAAAGAATGTGCTGGCAATTTTTGTAAAAGACCTCTTGCACTCAATCGCAGACAAGATTGAATTACCTCCGTCCATCAGTGTTTATCCGCTTGAAATCTGCGGTTAACACATCGAATATTTATGCAAGAGGTCTAAAGAATTGAATACAAAGTTAAACAAATTTTAGAGGATATTTATGAGTGTAAGTGCCGTTGGCTTAGAGAGGTCTTCCACGATCGATTTAGGGAAAAAAAATGTACTCGGCATATTAGTAAATGCCGTTAATTATGAAGCGGCTGTCAGCAAAATTATTGCTGCAGCCAGCGCCGGAAAACCAATGTCAGTTTCGGCTCTAGCGGTTCACGGGGTAATGACTGGGGTGCTTGACAGCACTCACCGCTATCGGATCAATCACATTGATTTAGTATTGCCAGACGGACAGCCGGTCAGGTGGGCGTTAAATTTGCTCTACAATACGGAATTGCCCGATCGAGTTTGCGGGCCAAATGCGATGTTAAAAATCTGCGAGCGCGCCGCCGAAGAAGGATTATCTATCTATTTGTACGGCTCTCAAGCTTCTGTACTGGAAGCTTTATCTCGCAATCTCTGCCAGCGTTATCCCAAGTTAATTATTGCTGGAACTCAGCCTTCTAAATTTAGGCAGGTTTCGCCGCAAGAAAAACAGGAAATTGCCCAGCAAATTCGCAACAGCGGTGCAGCAATTACTTTTGTCGGTTTGGGGTGTCCGCGACAAGAAGTCTGGGCTTACGAATACCGGGACGACTTATCAATGCCGCTGATTGCTGTAGGTGCAGCTTACGATTTTCATGCGGGTAATTTGGCTAAAGCTCCTGAGTTTTTATCTAAGATAGGTTTGGAATGGCTGTTTCGGATGATTAAGGAGCCCAGGCGTCTCTGGCAGCGCTATGTATTGTTGAATCCGCTTTATATTTGGCTGTTTTTGCTGCAAGCTTTGAAAATCAAAAATTTCGACCCCAAAGATGCCACGCCGCCTGTGGAAGAAGTTTTGTATGGTTGAATTTCTTCTGTTGTGAATTGTTGATTTTTACAAATAAAAAGCCCAAAGCCAAACCGAGAAATAATAATTAATTATTTTGAGTTTTGACTTGAAAATTGTGACGATTTAAATCTAGAATTAATGGGTTGTTTTTTATAAATTTTGTTTGGCTTGCTTTGTAATATTGTTTCCGATAGCATCGGAATTATATATTTGAATTGTCTATAGTAGCACCTCAAGAGCGATCGCGATTCAGCGCGCCAAGAGAGGCAATGCAGAAGACATTGGTTTGTGGGTGTTGCGGCCGGAAACTTCCCCGATTCCGCAGCGGCTTTTGAGTCGCCGGGCCGGAGAATTTGCGATCGCCCCAGACAGCGCAACTTTAGCCAATCCCCAAGCAGACGGCATCGCCATTTGATCCCTGACACCAAACGTCAAACCTTTAGACTTCATACCATCATTTCGGAGAGTGTTCAGCTTCACTCCCGACGGCAGAGAATCGGCAATGCTGAAGTACAACAGCGATTTTACGCAGTCAATTTTTTTAGTAACAAATCAGGGATTGCAAAAAGAACTAATCCGCACCGCCGGAGAATTTATCAACTGTCAGTTTGACCCCAGAACTCCTCAGCTTTACTGCTTGTTAACCAAACGGAAGCCTGGGAAAGATTTTTCCGAAGAACTCACCTTTGAAGCAATTGATTTGCAGACATTTGCAGTAAAACCGCTGTTAGTTTTGCCCGACCAAGTGGAGATCAAAATGAGCTTGTCGCCCGACGGCTTAGAATTACTGTTATACCAATTTTATGTGAAGCTGCATATAATATAGAGATAGCGTTTATGGTGCGTTTTATGGCTCGTAGTTTAAAAATCACAATTGAAGAAAGTGTAGAATTTTTAGAAAAACAACTAAAAAATA
>Ga0335395_10000371_pt1 | contig 28720 bp, 19 predicted proteins | sample MAT02_FD_205744 | JGI IMG/M metagenome (GOLD analysis project Ga0335395, IMG submission 205744) | Freshwater microbial communities from Lake Fryxell liftoff mats and glacier meltwater in Antarctica - MAT-02 (spades assembly) (version 2) ... | reverse complement strand
TATCAGTTTCAGTAACGCTGGCTTTCTCCGCCATTCGCACGGTATCGCGCAGCCATATTTCTAATAAATAATCATCTAAATTGCGCCCTGCTAAATCTGCCAGCGACACCCACAAAACAACGGCATCCTCAATTTCTGCTGCTACCCAGCGAGATACTTGCTGAAGTAAAGTAGTTTTTCCTGCCCCTGGTTCCCCTAAAATAACTAATTGCTTGCCTTTACTTTTCGGACTGTCGCCGCGTCGCAATACATTTTCTAAAAATTCATCGTGTTGAAACTGGCGGGTAATTTCTGTTTCTTCATAATAAGCAGAACCCTGCGCTGCATCTGATTCGTCGCCCTCTTTTTTGCGGCTTTTCTCTTTACGTTCCACTAAGCCAAGGGGCACATAAACATCCTCAATTTTAGGCGCGATTCCTGTGATAAATTTACTGCTAATCGCGTGTTGCTGTTCTAAGCGTTGCTGACAAAGAGATTTCCACCATTCCAGTGTTGAAGTGGGGAGACTTGTATCTGTGTTCGTTCCCATCCAAAACTTAATTGACTTTGCTGGAGGATACAATAGGGGAATCTGTTGCCGTAACAGGGAATTGTTCGCGATTTGTCGGTCTAAAAAGTCGTACAAAGAATAGGTTGTTACCCATTGATTCGCAGGTGGATTTTTAGGATCGAGTCCTTTGATTAATTCCTCAGTGAGTACGCCGCGTTTACCAACCCCTTTCGCTTCAAGATCATCTCGACAAGCTGCGACAATGAAACGACTACCACCAAGGTTCCATTGCTGCACTTCTGCCGCCGTCAAATTCGCCATTCCCTGCACTAAGTCGCCGCTATGACAGCAGTCGAGAAATACAATCTGGTGGGGAATCTTACTTTCTTGCATCCATTCCCGCAACTCGTCCAGGGGAAAACCCCATTCGCCGGTTCTGGGTTTGACGTTACTGTGCGCGAGATAAACTTTCCCGTTATTATCCCGCAGTCCGTGACCGGCAAAAAACAGCAGCGCGACTTCTGGCGGGGTTTGGGTATTGGGTAAAAATAGGTTACGGATGGCATCCCGCAATTCGTTGGCCTTTACAACCTTCCCGGTTTCTTTGTCAGAAAGCAGGCGTTCCACACACCAAGCAAAGTCGGGGTGTTCCTGGGGGCGATCGAGCATTTCGCCGATCGCGATCGCGTCATGGTAAGGTGCATCAAGGTGTTTCCCTTCGTCGGTTGGTTTGTCCTTGAGCCAGGGATAACGATTGATGCCAATGATTAAAGCTTGTCGTTTCATGGGGGAGGGGCGATCGCGGGGAAAGCAATCGGAATTTGTGTCAATTTTAGCTTGATACTGGCGTAAAGGCGATCGCCATTAAATCTCACCTTCTAAAATTTGATTAATTGTCAGATTAAGTTCGGCAAACGTAGGAGAGATTAGCCGATCGCTGTCTGTAAAAACAGCTTCGTCATACCATCCTTCAGAAAGGGTAAAAACAGTAATTTTTGCTTGTAGCGGATCGACTATCCAATATTCTTGAATATTTAAAACACAATATTCGGCACGTTTGGCACGGTAGTCGATACTTTTAGTTGATTCGCTGACAACTTCTACCACTAAAAGCGGTGCTGGTTCGTTGAAGCGAATAACAGCCTCGCGGTTTTGCAAGTTCCGCCACTGTTCTTTAGGAATGACAACCACATCAGGAATGCGAACCGTATCCCAGCGAACGCCACGAGGAGATTGAACGGCAATCACCATTTGTTTAGATACCCAATCACGTCCCATTCTAGCAATTTAGCAGCGAAATTGAGTATTAATAAAATCGACAACTTCACCATGTTGTCCGGTTCCGAGTGCCATAGAAACTAATTCTCCGTTAACTAATTCGTAGAGAGTATCTGTGCCGTCATCATAGCGGAGATACTCTTCGAGAGTAAAGCGTTGGGCTGTGACAGTCATAGGATTTGGTGTGGTTGGGGATGATTCTATTTTAGTAGCTTATATTTTTTTTGCAAAAGTGATTAATCTGGTTTAATGCGGGTAAAATTAAATGTTTTAGCTGTAGGTGCTAGATGAAGCGATCGCACTCGATGCTTGGAAAGAAAGACACTTACTTTTTAATTTAGTACCGCTCGTTCTCTTACCCAGCGCTCCAACATAGGAACTTCAAAGCGATCGCCCATATTTGTCTGTTCGATAACATGATAACGTCGCAAGCGCCGCCGTGCTGCTTGGGTCGCTTCATCATCTTCAGCAGGATTGGACTCTAAACCTCCTGCTATTTTCAAAAGTAATTGCTGACCCGCAGCAACATCATCTGGATTAGTGCCTGTATATTCTTCCCAGACATTGGTGAAGTATCCCACATCTTTGTTGAAAGCCTCTGGAATTGCGGCTTGCAACAAATCTGACGTTACCCGTTTAGTTTGACGAGCATTTGCCAGCTTGACTAGGTTTTCACCGATAAGCTGTAGTAAATAAGGATGACAGCGAGTTAGTATCAAAATTTGGTCAATGGTATCTATGTCGTAGCGTAGAGTAAATTGAGGATGCGGATCGCGCAGCAATTTTTCAGCTTCATCGGGTTTTAAATAATCAATTTCCATCGACTTAACACTAATAAAATAGCTACTCCAATTTGGGCCAATTTCTTCTAGCGTTTGTACGCCAGAAAACAGAAAACTGAGTGGTTCCCAGTGCTGAATTAGGTGGCGAAGTTCGTCCAATAGGCGATCGCTCAGCCGCCCTTCTCTCACAGCAGTGCCAATCTTTTCAAATTCATCTAAGTTCAGCAGAATCCGCTGATTTTTCTGCAATCGACCTAGTGCCTGTTCGAGCCAGTCTTCTAAGACAATGTAGGGAGTATCGAGAAATTGTTGGCGTGGAGGAACGGCGGGCAGTTCTAGCCGTTCTTGGCTGCGGACATCCCGATGGATAGCACGAATCAAACCCTGACAAAACTCTGCGTCATCGGTAGTCACGCGGGCGCTTTGCATATCCATATATACCGGGAGTATGTTACTGGGAAGCAGTCGTGATAGGTTGTACAAAAAAGATGTTTTGCCGAAGCGTCGAGGGCCGTGAAGTACCAGTGTAGGGCGGTTTGTATCTAGTACCATCCGCACAATTTCATCTGCTAATTCTCTACGCCCTTGAAATAAATAGTTTCGGTCTGAACGTAATGGGTTGCCTGCTTGAAAAGGATTGATGACTTCTCCTTGAGACTGAGCTTGCTGTTGTTTCAGTTCTTGTTGTATAACTCGTTCCCATTGTTCTATAACGGGTAGCCAAATTGTTAATTGTCGTTGTAGTAGCTCATATTTTTGTCGGGGGAAGTCATTGACGATGCGTTCCAAGCTACGTTGTCTCAGACCTATACTACCAGCCTCCATCGCACGAGCAATATCATTAGCTATAGTCTGTAGGCGTGGCAAAACGTCAGCTATTTCAGAATTAATAACTGGTGAATTCGTAATTGAACTAGAATTTTCTCCTACTTCAGGCTTGGCTTGATAAAAATTTGGCACTAATAAAGGTAGGACGGGATGTTCTGGGGTAGCTGTTGCGATGATTTCAGAAATAGTGTTTACATCTGCGAGTTGCTCAGCAACAGCTTGAGGGAGGTATTCGTAGAATTTCTTTTTTTCTTCTTCCAGCTCTAGCTCGATGATTTGTTGCCAGCGATCGAAGACAAGTTGCCAGCGTCCCATAGTCTCTGCTGGTAATTCAGTTCGTCTATTCAAAGATTTTAAAGAATTCAAAATCTGCTCCATCTTCAAAATTCTCTGCGGGCCATAACGATCAAGTATTTTATTACCTGTTTCTACTGGAGCTAAAAGTGCTTCTACAATTCCTATCAAATCTCTGATTATTGTTATATAAACACTTGTATGTTCAGAAAATGTTGGTATTTTTAGTTGATTTAAAAGAGATATTAGAGGTGATAAAATGGAATTACCTAGCTTTGTGATACCTATCAAATCAGTAATTGTATTGACCGATGCTAATTGATTGGCAATAATCAGAGGCATCGCTTTTCTTAGTGTATTTTGAGATTCAGGTGATAGCGAAGGCTGATCCAGAATTGACTTTGCAAATTCGGCTGTAGGATTGGCAAGAAAACTAGCTACTAAAATGCGATCGCGACTTGGCATTTTTCCCCAAAGCAGCGTTTCTGAATCAGGTGGCAACTTGCTGAATATTAGTTGCAATGGAAATGAAAAAGAACGACTAACCGATGCTAGTATTAAATACTCAGGAAACACTCTATAGTAGCCAATTAGTAATGTTGGTACTGCTAGTATTGACAGCAAGCCTAAATATTCCAAACCAACCCATACTACCACTCCTGTTATCATCCATATAGTAAACATTTTCCACCTTGTATGTGGTTTCGCAAAGCTGAAAGTCAACAACCAACATGACACTAGAAATATAGGCAGAGACGAAAATACTATGCTGAAAGCTAAAGCAACAGGGATAATAAAGGTAAAAAAATCCCAAGGGAAATGTTTGATAACAGTTAAACCAAACCAGAAGAAGCCCGTTAGAGATGCCCAGAGAGTTACCCAGATAGTAAATACTACAATAATTACAAAAGGAGGATATACATGAGCATAAGCGATTAATTGGTCACTAGACATTGATGCTGCTAAACCTAAAATCGATGCTGCTAAACCTAAAACAGAAAGGATAATAAAGGGGGAACCTGTGATGAATAATGTTGTCCCTAATGATAATATTATCATTAGAATTATCACTAGAATCACCAAGATACTAAATGCTACGATAATTGCAGTAATAATACCCAAAATATTCCCTCTAAAAGCAGTATATATATAGATCAATAGCCTCAACAAGAAGCTATTAAACAAAGCTAAACAAGCTATGTAACCTCCTATTACTACAGAAGACCAAAAGAATAATGAGCTGGCAAATTCATCAATTGTATTAGTAGACTTGATTGTATTAATTATATCTCTCTCGGACAGATAAACCTGGAAAGAGAAATATGTTAATGCGCTGACGATTAAAGTAAATACCAAGTTTTGATTTGCTAAAAAACTTCCGAGTAGCATACTAAATGGCACACCAATGCTAATAAAATATTTCCCCAAAACAATGCGATATAGCTTTAGGAACTTTAAACCCAAAAGGGACATAATTACTAGAGTTAGGATACCTACAGTAATACCTAGAGTAATATTACCTTTAGGTTGTAATAGTAAAAATGGTGTGTGAAGTTGCATAAAAGCTTGTATATTATCGCAAGCCCATACCAGACCATTTTCGGGCTTCCTTAAATAAACAAAACTCCACAACAATGGTGCGTGAATCCCCAACGGTAAAAGCCATAATCCCACAAAAAAAGCGATTAAAACTGCTACTGGTAGTAACAACCAATCTATTGACCAAAAGCACCAATCTTCTAGTCGCAAGTTTTTGTGATTGTCGATACAATACATCAAGATTTCTCCGGTTCGCCCATAGATTCCTATGGCTACTGCCAGAGGAATAGCAAATATCAACAACAGTACGAAATATTGTGCAATGAAGCGGCCCGATCCAAAAAGGAGAATATCGCTAAAACTTGTATCTGACTCCTCATTAGGAGACCATTGATTCATTCGCTGCTGAAGCAATGATGGACAAAACATTGCCCAATACCACAACTCCCATGTTTCCCGCAGAAATCTTTTCATCGCTGTCCCCTCACAAACTCAGCAAAAGCACTACTAAACAGGCGACCATCTGAACGTAACAATCCGTGACGCTTGAGAATATCAGCAATAGATTTAAGCGAACCTGTGGCAGCAACACTATTGGCAGCACTTTTCAAGATTTGTTGTTCCTTTGCTGTCAAATTTTCCCAGAGATTGCAGAAATGATAAGTCGCTTGAAAGACAAACTCTGCTCTTGCCTTTTCAGGATCGCTATGCTGCCAAAGCATCGCTGCTGCCATTTGAGTGTAAAAAGGCAAGCCCCCCGCCAATTCGTCAATCCATTGCAGATAGACTTCAGGCAACTCCTCAACCTTGCCACCTTTAGCAAACCCATCCCGAACTAAATTGTGCCAAGCATCTTCTTCCAAAGCACCCAAAATTGTCTGAGTGAAAATATTGCTGAATGGAGATGTTAAACTTAGAATTTCATAAACTTCATTCAACGGGCGCTTACTGGCAATGACCATCGTCAACAGACCCGCAGAAGCCTTAGCCCGCCAATCATCCCCCCAATCCTGAAACTGCTCTAATCGTGCGCCAATTCGCTCAAACTCATCCAACAGTACAATCAAGCGATAGCCATCGTCCCGCAGCAGCATCAGACCATCTTCTACATTATATGGATCGTCATTAGCATCCTGCGACCAAGGTTCTGTCTCTACAATCCTTGTAATGCCGCGTCTGAGTCCCTCTATGAGTCCCGCAGGAGTATGAAACCGAGCATCTTGCAAATCGAGAGTAACAATTAACGGCTTTTGTTCGGGCTGGCAGAAAACCTCAGTACGTTCTTTGATGTAGCGCAACAACGAGCTTTTGCCATTCCGCCGCAACCCTACAATATTAATGCACTGGGCGCTAATCGCTCCGATGCGGTTTTTTACATCAGCAATCGCCCAACAGCGGCCATAAAATCGATCGGGCGAAACAGAAGGCCCGTAGTCAAAAGGATTGATACCAGTTTCATTATTAAGTCGATCGGCAGTAGCTACAGTTGGAAAAGAGAGTGTGAGAACTGATGGACTCTCAACTCCTCTCGTCTCTTTCCCTAACTTTTGCCAGAACTGAATTGGCTCGCCATAAGGAATGGAGCGCAATCGCTGCTGAAACGTACTGAAAGCGGGGTCTTTTCTCAACTCAGCATGGACATAATTATTCAAACTGGTGCTGGTAATCCATTCCTTTTTCGGGTTTTGGTTTGGATCTAGTCCTCGTAATAATAACCATGTCAGCAAACCGTGACCTTTGACCCCGTGGGCTGTCTCAGAACTGCGGCAAGCAGCAATAAATAAACGATTTACATTTTCTGGACATCCCCGATTTTCCGCATCGGCTTGAGTAAAGGTCAGATTGGTAAATTCTCCACTGTGGCAGCAATCTAAACAAACAATCTGATTTAGTACAGGACTCTCGCTCAATTCGTCGCGCAGCCAATCAAAAGGAATTCCGTAGATGCGTTTGCCGTCGGCGTCGCTAGTCGCTAAGTAACCTTTAACTTTATTGCGTGGTAAAGATTCCTGCCAGCCATGTCCCGCGAAAAACAGCAGCGCTACATCGGGAACGTCACCCTTGTGGGGGTTAAACAACTTCGAGATTTCCTCCTGTAGGGTTGCCTTATCCACTGTCCCCTTCTCGTCAACCTGATTGGCATAATCAGGACAGGTTTCGGGGAGTAGCGTCACCTCAAAGAGACCACATTCTCTCAGCAAACGGGCAATAGCCTCTGCATCCGCCGCCGGATATGTCAGATGTTGAGCAATTCCCTGTGGATTCTTCAGGTTGGGGTAACGATTGATACCGACTACCAATGCTTTTCGCATTATTTACCGATGCCTGTTGGAAAGTTAATGATTTGTAACTCTATATATAAGCATAATATGAACTGAGTTGGCTGAGATGTAAGGAAATTCAAAAAATTAGGTGGAATCGGAACGCTAGCCAAATCAACTTCTTTTTAATCGCAGCTTTTTGTTTAAGTAATGCTGCAATGCTCGCAAGGCTGTCAATGGTGCGTGTGTTATCAAATCAATGCCTGCTAAAGAGATATCTCTAAATTGGCGGCAGACAGCTTTAAGAAGAATAAGAACAGAGCGTTTTTTTTGACCTTCAACTCGCTTCTTAAACTGAGCAGCGTGTTCGCGCACTAAAGAAATTTCGGTTCCCGAAACTTGGTGCGATTCCTGTGCTAATCTTAGAGCCTCTTTTTTATTGCCTTCTGCTTCTGCAAGTTCAGCCATCCTTAACAGTGTTCCTGCTTCCATATCAGGGCGGTGGAGTTCCTTACTCAATTGTTGGCACTCTTTGTAGTAGTCCCTTGCTCTATTATAATCACCCTGAAAAAAGTGCCATCGACCTAAATTTAGCAACGGCCCTGGTTGATAATAGCGGAACTGTTCTCCCAAAACGCGATATTGATTTAGGGATAAATGAAGTTCGCGGTAGCTTGTGCAAAAGTCCCACAGTTTAAAATAGAGATTGCCCATAATATTATGTAGTTCTGCTTCGTGACCAGCCCACTTAATCTGTTCGTGGGTAGGTGCTTTCTTACCTTTAGTAGCTAGCAATTTTATTGCTTGACGGTAATATTTTAATGCCGATCCAAAGCGCCGCTGCCGATGGCACAAAACTCCTAAATAGCGCAAAGATTGGCATTGCCCGTCAGCATCGCCAATCAATTGAAATTTGCGGAACGACTCTTGAAAGTGATGTCTGGCTTCCGTAAAATATTCTCGTTCCATCCATGCCCAACCTAGTTCATTTAACAATTTCCCTTGAACACTGAAATTATCCAATAAGTTAGCGCATCTTATGGCTATATTTCCGCAGTCAAAATAGTTTTGCCAATATCCTAATTCCCACAATTCAAGGCTGGTTTTTTTCCAGATACAAATCAATAACTCGAAGGCGCGATAGCTCTCATCATTGTGTTTAAGAAAAAGTTTTTCAAATTTTTGTATATCACTAAATAAATTAGTTCTATCCTCAAGGATAGTCATGTTATATCCAGCCATAATTACCTTCTACTTTTGCACTCATGTTTATACTCCATATTTCCATTTAGCGATTTGCTCCAACTCTTGTAGCGACGGTTCCCACTTTTCTACTAAACCCCCGCGTACACTGCTTCTAACCCAAGGATGCAAATCGTATCTGCGCTCGCCTTTGCCATTTTGGGTTTCTGCAATCAAATACCAGCGCTTAAGTTCCCTCCGTGCAGCTTTCCAGTCTAAATCGGATAAACCCCAAGCTCCAACAAGCTCATCCTGAGTAATGCCTGCATCCACTTGACCCATGTAGCGCAGTGCGCTCTTGGCTGAATCAGCAATTCGCTGCCACGCTGTCTCTAAAGTAAACCGGTAAAAGACTTCAACTTCTCCACTAGCCTGCTCTAATGCGGATAATACAGGCTCCATTGCCTGTTCCTCGAAAACGAGTCCGACTGCGAAATGCAACGCTAGCGGTGCGCCACAAGATAATTCATGCACCCGGTGCAGTTGCTCTTCGCTAGCTTGCAGAAGCGCTGGAATGTTCTTGTATTCTGCCTCATTGCGTAACAATTTGTGCGACCATTCTTCTTCTAATCCTTGAATCGGAATTAACCCGACAAATTGAGGATTAGTTTGCAGCCGACTTGTCAAGAGCGCCCGACTGGGACTGAGCATTTTATTCAAGTTTACTAAAATATCTTCTACTTCTGCTGTTTCAGCATTGTCTAAAATAACAAGTCGCTTTTCTTCTCTAAGATGCTGGCGGACTTGCTCTAAAGGACACTCCAGTTGATGCGCGATTTCCTGCATAAACTTATCCCAATTCAAAGCTTCAAACCGCTTTTCTTTGATAATTCGGTGATCGACCAACTCGGTGCTTCTTGCTGTCACCCATAGCACTTCTGCAAAGTGATTTCTTTTCAAAGCTGCTTGTGCAATTTCGCAGGCGGCTTCAGTCTTGCCATATCCCGGCCCGCCGCTCAGAGAAAAAATAGAGAGTTCTTGTGGATCGGTGAGGCGATTCAATACTGTTTCTATTAGGTCGTTTCGCCCCCATACTATTCGACACCGACGATTCGGTATGAAGCTCGTGCGATGGGGTTCCTTGTTTTCTGGGTTATCTGCTGTACGATCAACTATAGAGTTAGTTCCTGGTAGGATGTGAGAGTTTGTAATTGTTTTTTGCCCTTGCCAAAACCGAATTTCTTCGCCAAAGTTCCTAGAAATGGGAATCTGGCGTTTGAGGACTAGATTAATTTCTAATTGTTCTCTCACAAAAGTAGTGATTGTCCAACTGCTTATCCATTGTTTTTCTTGCTGTTGCAGGGGATCGAGCGCTTGCAATAACACTTTTGTTAACAATCCATGTTCGCCGAAAGCATAGGCAGATCGGTCATCGCGGCAGGCGACAATGAGGCAGCGATCGCCCCCAGACAACCAATCCCGCAACTCATCAGGCGTTAAAAAATTCAACAACTCCCCGCTGTGACAACAATCCAGCCAGACAATCTGCTTTTGCACCGGACTGCTGAGTAATATTCCGCGCAACCAACTCAGAGAAATGCCCCACTTGTTCTTTCTCGGACAGGTGTCACTGGTGGCCAAAAAGCCTTCCATTTTTCCGTTCTGCTTCCGGCGAAAGCCATTTCTGATAAAAAACAACAGATTGTTGAATGAAAACTTTTGTAACAGTTGCTGCAACCCATTTAAAAAAACGCTCCACTTGTTCTTTCTATAACTGACAGTCTTGGGAGCAAAAAAGCCTTCTATTGGCCTATCTGGTTCCTGACGCAAACCATGTCCAGCAAAAAACAACAGCCCCACATCGGGGACATGGTGCGGCTCCGGTTGGAAAAGCTCTAAAATGGCTTGTTTCAGTTCCTCTTCACTCACAGTAGCCATATCCCCTACCCTGAATTTATTGCCTTCGGGAACTTCTGGCAGACGCTGGACATTCCAAGCCAACTCGCCAGTAGGTTTTTCCAACAATTGGGCGATCGCCTCCGCATCCCCAGCAGGTTTTTCTAGATGAAGCGCCAAACCAGGCCGCCCATCCTTCAAAAAACTGTATCGGTTAATACCAACCACTAAAGCTTGTCGCTTAATTTCGCCCATATCAACTAATGTTGGTTTAATTTCTTTAGACTAATGCGATCGCCCTATGAATTTAGTCGCTTCCACTACCCTACAGGCTATTTTACTCGCTTTGAGCAACCCCAGTGTGTCTCTCAGCGATTCTGAAAAAGACAGATTGTTTGAGGTACGCCAACAACTGGAACTCGATCCTCGTGACTAAGACTTTATTTATAAGGTATTAATGAATAATATCACAAACAATCTCGTTTTTTATCAAAAGTTGGAAACTGAATCGGCTCGGTTAGCTGGTGTCCCGATCGACGACAACAGCAATTGCTGCCTACTTAAAATGAACTTGCTCAAACAAGGGCGGTGGAAAGTATTTTTGGAAAACGTGGCTATGTTGAATGTCAACCGGACTTTAATAGCCAATAAATCATCAATATTTCTCTAAAAGTCCTTGATGTATTTAGTCACGCCGGTTAACGCAATTTCGTATAGTCGTTGAGCATGATGGTTGTAAAACTAGGATGCTCCTGCGTAATTTAAAATTTGAATTTAAATACCATTAGCAATGATTATAATGGTTCACCTGTGTTGGCTGGGAGATTTGGTTCGCCTGTATTAACTGGGCGATTTAATGTTTGAGGTATCTCATTGCAAGTAGATGTGAGCAAGCATTTCTCATGTTTTTTACAAAAAACTTTTAGCATGGCGGCTAGTTCTGGTTTATTGCTTCCATCGCGGCAAATGGCGGGGCTGATAAAGCCGCACATATCGGTCAAATCTAAAGTTTGACCGTTTGATGTTTTCAGGTAGCAAAGTGGGGGGGTTGTATCGGAGTTTTGCACAACAGGATAGTTAACGGGCTGGCTTTGAGCATTTTGGGAGCCAAATAAAACTAATGCTGCCGATAGGGCGAAAGTGAGGTGGGGAAGTTTAGGCATATTTTACCTATGGGTAAGGTGGGCCAATGATTGAGGTAATTGTGTAGCGAAGATAAATGCAATTTTTTAGGGACAGAGCGATCGCACTTTCGATCGAAGGTGCGATCGCTTTTTAGTTCAGACATTGAGAAACTTACTTGTTGTAATCAAATGGCTTATCCCATACATAGGGAACAGTCTGTCGTTGGAACACACCAGAACCAGTTGAGTAACTAACATCCACATGCAAGTGGGGGCCATCACTCCAACCATTGTGACCACTTTTTGCAATCAACTGACCTACTGTTACTCGCTCGCCGACTTTTACGCGCACTGAATTTTGTTGTAAATGCAGATAAAAAGAGCGATAGGACTTACCAGATTGATGCTTGACATCAGTATCATGTTCAATCAGGATGTAGTTGACGTTAAACTGATTGGATTCTCCACCTGGCTGATTGAGACGCAGATCGGGAACGTCTTGTTTAACTGCTACAACCTTGCCTGAACGCATTGCGAATACATCTGTGCCAATGTTAATGCCTAAGTCATCTGCATACTGTTGGGGCGCAGCATGGGCTGCGGAGTATTTTCCGATGCCATTCATGGGATGGCGGAATCCTCGTAAGGGGTTAGAACCTGTGGGATTGGGGAAGAGAGAAGGTTGACTATTGTTGTTGCAATTAGGTTGTAACGGAGGATTGCTTGGAGGATATCCCACCATGTAAGCACTGGGAACCCAAAGCTTTGTGTCTTTATGCCTCAACCAGATGGCATCTAGTTTTTGTTTGGTTGGGTCCCATAAGTCAGGGACGCTTTCACCGTAAGCCCAGGCATCGAAATCGTAGGTTCGATTGTAAGCAAGACTTTGGTTTGTCTTCGCACTCAAACTGCGATCTGAACGGAGGGTAATACCTGTAGATGACCCTACTCGGCGGTTGAAGATTCCTTCGTTGTCACGAATCCTTGTATCGCAAGAAGCTGTTTGAGCAACCGCTGGCATTGGCTGAAAGCTTGCTTTTTGCAGGCTTAAATTCAGTCCAGTTCTAGCAAAAATTGAAGTGCTGGCGAGTACAAAAGTTAAACGTTTGGTGTTCATGATTATTCAAAGGTTAAGGTATATTTCATGCTTTTAGCGCACAGCGATACAAGTCCAAGCAGGTATGCTGAACCGATCGCTGTGAACACTAATAGGAACTCAGAAAAGACTTTAAAATGAAAGGCGTTTAGATATTTAGTCGAATCCCCTTAGTCGTTAAGGGCTGTTAGATGGCAATCCCATCCCATTAATGATTCAACTTCTTTGTGAGGATGTTGTGTCTACTGACTAGCAGTGAAGCTATTTGAGTTATTGCCCAGCCAGACCGACTGGAACTACAAGCAGAGTGATGCCGCACATAGCCACGATAGAGACTCGATCGTTAGGCTTAAGAGTTATTTTGCAGTCGGAGTGATAAAACCGAGCAGGCCAGTAAGTTCCCATCCCTTTTACTCGTCCAGGTTGATCCGGAGCGATCGCCTCTTCTACGATGCCGACAACGGTTTCGGACAACTTTTCAACTTCTGGTGACGCAAATAGAGTTTTCATTTGTTATCTTCCTTGCTGTATGGTTAATCATCAGTCCGAGGTAGGACGGTGGGGACTCCCGCACGCACTTAAGTCTTAAGTGGGGACGGTTGTAGTCCTTGACTGTCTGGACTCAGACTCGCCTGCAACTGCCTGAGTGCTGGTACGCTATTAGACTAAACTTGGGGTATCGCCCCAATGCAAATAAGACCAATGAGCGCTCAGAGATGCTTGAGAATGAGCACAAGTAGGTTGGGGCAAATTTGATTAACCTTGGGGTAGCCCCAAACTTTATTCGGAAAATTTCTGCTATATGTCCCGCGCAACCTTTGGAAAATTGGTTCGAGACCGTGCCAAGCGCTTGTTTGAGGCAATACTTGCTTGTGCCAACGGTGAAATAGAAGATAACCCAACCAGGGGAATGCCACTGGAAGCCTACTGGCAAACAGAAAACCAGCTAGTTGTCAGGACCAAATTAAGGCTTCTCAAGGAAATTACAGCCCAATGCGGTAGCAGGTTGGAGATAGAGCAAATTCGAGAAGCGCTCAATCGGCTGGAAGATATAGGAATTTTAGAGGATAACCGTACTCTTCCAAAAGGGTCGGAGATTTGGCACTTTACCCTTAAACTGCGCTCAAAAGATCGAGAAGCAAATCTCAAACAGTTAGATGCAGAATGGGAACGCTACCGAATCAAAAAATCTAAGATAGAGATTTCCCCAGTATCGACAGCACCGGAGGCAATAACCTGCGATAATATCAGCAACGACCCTCAAGTTGAGCGCGACGCATTGCGCCTGCGTCCTTACTGCAACCTGCCGCGCCAAACCTATCCCGAATTTATTGGGCGAGAAACTGAACTAAATCAACTGCTTAAATATATTTCCCTCAATTACCGCGCACCTATTATTACTGTGGACGGCATTGGCGGAGTCGGTAAAACAGCACTGGTATTAGAAGCTGCTTATCAGAGTTGGGAAGCCAAGCACAGTGAATATTTTAAAGACCTACCGATATTTGATGCGATTATTTTTAGTTCAGCTAAGGAAAGTTACCTTTTGCCCGATGGACTCGTGTCTCGACTTCCTATGCAAAATACCCTGCGCGATATCTTTGAGGCGATCGCCATCACTCTTGATGATCCAAAAATTACTCAAGCAACTCCCTGCAACCAACTCAGTTTAGTTTATGAAAGCCTCAGCAAACAAAAAACTTTGCTAATTGTAGATAATATGGAAACCATGAGTCTTGAGGCTCAAGATGAAGTTCTAGGTTTTTTATGCGACTTGCCGGCGAGTGTTAAAGCAGTTATTACCACCCGGAAGCGACGGTTAATTTATGCTCCCATTCGCTTGGACAGTTTACCAGAAGCTGATAGTTACAAACTAATTGAGCAACAAGCGACCGAAAAAGGGGTAACATTAAGTTCGGAAGAGTCTCAGGCTCTCTACGAACGTTTTGGAGGAGTTCCTGTAGCGCTCATTTACGCGATTGGTCAGCTTGCTAGCGGTTACAGTCCCGAAAGGGTACTCGATCGCTCAACTCCACTTCCTGATGACATAGCTAATTTCTGTTTTGAGCGTTCGGTGCGCGAATTCAGAGGACAACCCGTACACAAGTTGCTGATGTCTATGGCAATTTTTCGGGATGCTCCTGTTAAAGATGTTTTGATAGAAGTTGCTCAATTAAAAGCAGTTCATCAATCGGCAGTAGATGATAGTTTAGCTCAACTTTACCAATTATCGTTAGTGCGACCCAAATCAGGGCGGTATGAAATGCTCTCTTTGACTCGCGAGTATGCCAAAGTAGAACTTGTGAATGCTCCCGATTTTGAGAAAAAAGCGCGGGAAAGTTGGATAGAGTGGTATTTAGATTTTGCTAAAAAATACGGACAAAAAGATAGGGGAGATTGGTACATTCAGTACGATCGCCTGCAAGAAGAATGGGGAAACATTCTAGCAGTGCTTTACTGGTGTGCTGAGCGTCAACGATATGCTGATATCAAGAATTTGTGGCAATATTTAAACGATTACGCTCACTTTTATGGGTATTGGGAAGAGCGCAATTTCTGGCTAGATTGGCTGATACAAGCATCGCAGCGCTGTGGAGATTTAGCAACTTTAGTGGATGTTCTCAGAAACAAAGGCTTCACGTTAACACGTCAAGGAGGAGAGCAAAATTTAGAAGCAGCAGACAATTTTTTAGCACAAGCTTGGGAATTGCACCACCATACAAATTTGAGAGGTCAGAGGGCGATCGCTAACCATATTTCTCATCTACGTTTACATCAAAAACAATATGAAGAGGCGCTGCGATGGCTCGATATCAACAAAGAAATAGTTAATAATGTTGGTTATGATGAAAAGTGGCGCAGTCGAGATTTAACCACTACTATTTACTTGGAGGCTCAAGTTTATCATTCGCAGAATCAGTGCGAGCGGGCTGCTGAACTCTTTCGGCAAGTTATAAAACTTGCTGAAGAAATTGGCTGGTTTGGTTCAGTTAATTACGCTCAAAATTGGCTAGCTGAGATTGCTATAGCGCAAGGCAATTTGGAGGAAGCTGACAAACTGTTGAAGATAGGTTTACCTGTGGCTGAGCGCAATAAAGATCGACGGCGAATTGCGTGTTATCAAGCTGCTTATGCTCGTTTGGAGAAAGCGCGGGGAAATTTACAAGCTGTTCGCGAATGGGCAAAGCAGGCAGAGGATGGCTTCAAACGCCTGGGGATGAAACGAAAAGCAGAAGAAATGAGAGATTTGCTTGATGGGTAAGGTTAATCCGTTTTAAGTTTTTTTGTTTTGTAGGAAACATTTAAGTCCAAATATAGCTAACAGAACTCAATACGGTCCAGTTAGCGGTTGTCCGAAGAGAGGAACGCTATACATGAACGCGATCCGTTCGCTTTTATGCGTTCCCGTTCCCCGCAAGGGTTCCCGAAGGGTAGGGTAGGAAAGCAATCGCAGTATCTATTTTTCACAGCGTTTTGACTTCCAGACTGTCTTATCCCAAGCGTATTGGAACAGGACTTACGCAACTGACACAGTAATTGCTCCCCCAACCAAATTAATACCATTTCTCTCAAGTTTTGTTACACAACAATTTTTGGGCGGAGTAAAACGGAGGGTTGTTTGCTCAATTCTGTTTGTAAGGTGTGTCGCTGTTAGATTGTCGAGCTTTATACAAGGGATTAAAGAATGGCGACGCACCAAACGACTACTATTGCATGAGTTTTGAGAATTGGTATTACTCTAGTGAGAGCTTGACTTCATGCCGTAGAAAATGACGAGCTTTGGTAATTACTTCTGATTCTGGGCAACGGCTGGGGCGATAGAATATTGAAATGATAGGCTGTTGATCTAAATCGCAGCTTTTGAGTTTTTTCAACTTCTTTTGTTCTTCATCACCTAGACCAGCAGATACTTTCACGGTTTCTCCCGGAAGTTTGTGCAGCCAGATACCTACTTCTGGGTCGTAAGTATCGTCCCCACACAGCCATTCAAACAACTTATCCAGTGCATAGGCATCCATCTGCTCAATTGTAACAGGTTTATCTTTGGCTCGTAACTGATAGGGATACAATCCAAAGGTAATCACCTTCAAATCTTTGTCATTCTGACCATCAGATTTTTCTAATTCACTATAACACTCTGCTTTGAGATACTTATTAACCATGTCAAAACCAGCTTTAAACTTGGGTAATTTTTTTGTCAATTCATACCACTGAATCTTTAAATCTTCCCAAGAGCGATCGCTGACTCCACAAATATCGGGCAAAACTTCTCGGTACAGCTTTTTATACTCGTTCTGATCGTTGACAGTCACTAAATCATCAGTGCCATTAATGAGTTCGTCAATGTGAGTCAAAATAAGCTGCCTACCGATCGCCCGACACTGAGGCATACCAGAATTTGTCAACAACCAGCGGACTTCTTCGAGTTGCTCTAGCGTTGAGTCTGAGCATTTCTGCACGATCCAGGGCTGCTCTGGCTCTTTAAGGGCAAATTTCGTAGCTTTACCACCACCTGCAACCTCAGAGAGGAGACTTTTAAACTCATCTAAAGTTGTCGGGTTGTCAATAACTAGCCCTTGTGTGCCCAGTTCATTAAAGTAATCCTTGGTTACTAATTTTATCTGCTTCTCAGTCATCCAAGGAGAGAGCATTTTAGTGGCTTGGCCTAACTTGACATCTACAATGCAGTGAGTACAACCGATCGCGATGCGCTTAGAAAGAATAGAGGCATAGACTAACGGAAAATTAGTCATCAAGTTAGTTAAGCCTCGCACGCGCATCAACTCTTTGTCCACTGGTGCTAAATCCTCAGTGGGCTGACAAATGACACCCAGATCTTTTTTACATTGCTGCGCGATCGCCTGCGGATCTTTGGGAAAGGAAAAACCACCACTTTCCAAAATATCCACAGTGCCACAGCTACCGCCTTTAGAGGGTAGTTTGGTGACAAACATTGGCTCTTCTTCACTGGTTTTATTGTTGTTGTGACGCCGAGTAGCAGCAACCATCAGCCAGAGATAGCCAAAGATGGGAGTAATATTTGCTACACATCCCGTTGAAGCAACATCCCATCGCTCTGCGCTTCCCCACAGACGTTGCAATTCATTGGTTATGTCCGATTTCGCTATTGCTTTTGTAAACTCGTTAAGTTCTATGTATGTCATAAGTTTCAACTATTTTCCTGCTGATGAGATTGCATTTTGATTAACAGTCCATCAATTTCTCGTTGTAGAACTATACCCCGATTGCTTAGCTGGATTTGTTTGAAAATATTGTCATATTCTCCGTCATTTGGTTGAGGAATGACAGATTCTAAGTGCCATGCTGAGGCAAAAAAGGCAAATAGGGAAGACCAGGGTTTAATATGTGGAAACTTGGCGGAGTTCAGGAAGTATGCGGCAAGCGCCCACCGGAGTTCTGCCATGTCTAGCTTACAGGTTTTGATGGCAAATTGACGGATGGTAGCGATCGCCTTCAGTGCGTTCCCAATAGGCAGAGTCAAGGCTTGAGACGGCACAATATTGAGTTGAGCTGCTAATTGAGTCGCAAAAAATTCAGCGCTGTCTCCCTCAAATTCTGCTGCCCTCAGCGCCCAATTGAGCAGGCGGTAATGATGGTGTTTTTCCTTCTCAGAATTGGGTAGGAGATTGGCAAAGTTAATGAGTGAGGGACTGAGGTGGTGATTCCAGATTTCTACCTCTATCTTGGCGAAGTCAAAGGCAACCATACCTTGAGACTGCGATCGCTCGAAATCTATTAGCCAACCCACCTGTTCATGTTCGCTACCAAAGAGAATATTTTGCAGGTTAAAATCACCGTGAATTGCCCCAACGTGGGCAGAGATGGTGTACTGATAGGGGATTAAGGCGCGATCGCCAAAATAATCGAATGGATTGGGCAAATTGGGCTTGCTAATTTCCTGGAACTTCTCGATAAGTTCATTATCATCCTTAACATCCGCTGACAAAACTTTTTCTGCCAGGGCAGCACCAACAATCCTGCGTTTGATCTTATTTACTTCCGTGCTCTCTTTATCCAGGCACACTAGCACCTCCACTGGCATTCCTGGACGAATCCAAGTCGCGCCGAATCGCTGGGAGATATCTTGACCCCTTCCCCGCAGGCTAATACGAATCCCCAGATCGGGATGGGCTAATATCATAGATCCTTCAGCAAACGCGCCTTCCTGAGCATTAGCTTCTAGCAAATGCCAACCTGAGAGTAAAACTTTCCCAGCATTTTTAAACTTCTTCTCATCATCCCAAGGCGAAAGGTTTTCTTGACCCGTTTCCTTTTGTTTTTCAAGCTCAAACGATGCTAACGTCCAAGCAGATTTTTCTTTGTACCCTCGATGGATATAGGATTGCAGCAGCTTCACCTTGCCTTCAGTGCCTTCGCCAGACTGGTTGGCATTATCGCTGGGTATCTCTAAATCCTCAGCAGACACAAACTCTAGGGGAATCAACACTCCCGATAGAGGTGGTAGCGTGTGACCCAGCCAATGCCAGAGGGGACGTTTTTCAGTGTTGAGTTCAGATTGAGCAGTTCCTGAGTGCGCTAGAGGTTTGAGGACTTTTTCAAGGGTATTTTGAAGGCGACTAACTAGAAAATCTCCCCCTGTAGGTTGGTTAAGATGTTGCTTCACTAGGTCATCTAAGGAACGCAACCGCTGATAGTCTTCAGGGAAACCCGCCAGAGAATACATTAGCGCCCCCGTCGGGATTTGCTCGCCATTGCTTGGACTGACAACAGGTTTGCGAATGATGGCGGCGGCATAGCTATTGAGTTGGGGCTGGATAACTTGTTGATAAGCGAGATATTCTCGCTGAATACTCAGCCAGGAACCAATTTTGATAAAGCGCGTTGCTTGGTTTTTGGGTTTTAGGAAAAAGGTAGCTTGCGCCGCGGATTTTCCCGAAGTCAAAACTTTGACAAGTTCAACTTCATCCCCACTGGGGAATAAGGTAGCAATCAATTTCAAAAGAGACTCTCCCTGCTGGCTTTTGCCCAAGGGAGGAGTCAGCTTGAGTTGTTTGAAGAGTTTTTTACCAACGGGGGTATTAATGTCTACTTTGAACTGATCGACAAAAGGATTATCTTGATAGGCACTGTATAGGGTTTTAGCCGTTTCTTCTAAGTGATGTTCCAAACTGAGGTAGTTGAGGTGTTCGATCTGCTGCTCAACTTCATTAGGTTTCCGCTTGGTGGAGTCATCTGGCTGAAACTCAAATTTATTTTCATTGATGTGATGGGTTTTGGTTTTGTAGAAGCACCAAGAGGCTCCATAAGATAATCCTTTTTCTAAGTATTGGAGTTCTTTAATACCCGTAAATAAAAAAGATGGGATTTCTGGATATCTCTGGGAAAGAATGTGGATGGCGCGGTATCCCATGTCTTTCCATTTTGCCTCTTGTCCTGCTTTTGGATTAAAGTCAGTTAGGGTGGGTTTCCACTCGAAGTCAACTATAAAGGCGGCGATGTGGGGGCGATCCCGCTTTATTTGCTCAAAGGGTATGGTAGAGGCAATTAGTTCGTAACTCGGCTCTGTGTTGCTGGGAATCCAAAGGGGCGGCGCTTTGACATCGAATACTAGGGATAAGCTGTTCAGGTTTAGGCAAAATCCCTCTAAAATCTCTTGCAGGTCTTCATCGCGTTCTGGGGACTTAATTTGTTTCGGACAATAATATCTACCAATTTCTTGATTTGGACTCCGAAAACTATCATTGATTTTATAAAGTTTCTCCTCTTTGTCAAAATAAACATAGTTGCTATAGTCATCTAACACATATATGACGGGTTTGATACCTGCCACAACTAGCAAAAGGCTCCGTTGAAGCTTTTGGATATCTTCTGTCATATCGGCTTGGCTTTCTTTCATGATTCCATAACTCTCCTGATAAGGATTATACTGATTTAAACTTCTTTTGGATAACTGACAGATATTTAAGAATTCGACCTCTTGCTTCGTTTCGATCCTCAGCTTTTCTCAACTCCTCATATCCAAATACGCGATGGGGATCGAACTCAGGATCGTCTGGGTAGAGAATTCTGCACATTCTTGGCAGTTCGCCTTGCCCTGTGATGAATTTAATGGTTTCGTCTATGTCGTCAGGATAAATTTTGAATTCTGGTGAAGTTTGTCGGTAAATTAGATTGCGGCCTAATTTCCCTTTAGATGGATTACCCGGAGTAGTAAACTGAAACAAATAAAGAGCTTCCATCCCAGCCCAAGTCCATAAATCTGCATCACTAGAATGAATAAAAGCAGCGCTAACAGATTTAGGTAAGTCTGATTTATCAGGGATCATTTTGTTTGTCTTTCCTTTGTCACTAATAACATTTATGTCTGTCTTTGATGAAATTACATACACCTCATGAAACTTATATTCTAATAAGATTCTCCACTCTTTCTGTCTTTTGGAATCTTGGTCACTGCAAACTATACAGGCTGTAAGTTTTGGAGTTGTTTGAGATGACATAACCAGATAGTCCTCTTAAAGTGATTCTACAGAAGCTAGCACCAGTTGACCCATTTCTTTCGGACCAGAACGATTAACCCCCATATAAATAGTACCAGGACCCATGAAACCATCTTTACTTACCAACATATTTTTCCATAAACGCAGGATAGCGTGTTTAGCGTTGCTGGCGGATTCCGGGATAAGAATTTTTTCTCTGTCTCGATCCAAAATTGTATGTAAGCCTTCAACTAAACTGGGTTTACCGTAATATTTTTCATTCGGGTTCCAATCGAAAAAAATCTTTAAAATCTTGCCATTTTCTTGAAAAAAAGCATCTTCTATTTGAGGAGAAGTTTGTTGATAATTGTTAGGTTTGAATAAATTTAAGAATAGATCGTATAAAGCCATTGCGGAAGCTTTGGCATAATCTGGTTTTTGCAAAGGTAGCAACGGACTTTTAAGGTGATGCAACTCGTGCCATTGATTTTTAACATTTCTTGTGAGAGGTTCTAAGTTATGATCCGGCCAAGCTTCATGATAAGCCATTAAGGCTATTAAGTAGGCTCCTCCCATAGTAATATGGAGATTGCCTGTTGGTTTTTGACCACAAAAATGATCTCCACAAAATGATTTTATGGACTCATGTAACTTTTCAGCGGCCGTTTCGTTAGCCCAGAGAAAGTCTATCGAATCAGTTATTTTCAGGACTTTTTGAAATTCCCGAATAGATTCTTCATGTAATTGTGGAGAAAAAGAATGTTGTATTGAATTCTGCCCATCAGAAAACCACCCTTCAGTTTCAATCCAGAGTTTTTCAAGCCTGTGTTCTTTAAACTCTTCTAACCAACTTTGAGGTTTCAAAATCCTAGTCAGAATAATTTGATTTCCAGTGTTTTTATAATCTGGATGCTGAGTAACAGTTTCGTTCTCAGAACGTAGCGTGAATTCTGTTGCCTTAATAAAATTGACAATGGTAGAATTAGTAACTTTATGGTCAGGAGTTCTTTTTGGATCGAGAGCTTGTAAGAGAGCATTAGTCAGCAACCCTCGTTTATTACTAGCAATGGCTATTTCTTTCTTTGTGGATGCTGTGATGAAGCAACGATCTCGTTTATTTTCTATTTCAGTAAAATTGAATAATTCTCCACTGTAGCTAGAATCTAACCAAATGATCTGCTGTAGGACAGGACTCTCTTGCAACAACTTGCGTAACCATTTTAGGGAAACGCCCCAATTGTCTTTTCGAGGAGTGCTGTCACTGGTTGCCAGAAATCCTTCTGTTTCCCCATTGTCATATTTTTGTCGCAAGCCAACCCCAGCAAAAAACAGCAGTGCCGTGTCTGGGATGCTGCCTCCTTTGGGGCAGAATAACTTGGTTATGGCTGCTTGAAGTTGCTCTGCCTTTAACGTACCAAATTCCTCGAACTGCCAGTCATCTAGTCCAGAAGGCAGTCGAGTGACTTCAAAACCCCCGTAGAGTTCAAGAATATGGGCGATCGCCTCAGCATCCCGTACCGCCGTCGTTAGATGTTGAGGCTCACCCGTCGGTGTTTTGTTGAGAAAAGGGTAGCGATTGATACCAACTACTAAGGCTTGTCGCTTGAACTCACCCATATAGACTAAAATTTATTTAACTCATGTATAGTACCACAATTCTTTTATGAACACATTCTCCCGCGAAAGGACCTTGCTGACATTGTTGCTAGCTCTGAGGAACCTAGAAGACCCACTTAGCGAATCAAAACAGGCCCAGTTATACGAAGTAGGCGAACAACTAGAGCTTGACCCTGATGATTGGGAGTTTATTGAAGAGGGGTTGCTGGCAGTTGTTAGCGCCACTACCTTGCTGGATAAACAGTTTCAAACTGCCAAGGCTCAATTAGATTCTGTGGATATACAAAAGCTCCTACCTACTGACAACGATATAGTGGAGGTAAACAGTGTTACCGTGATAGAAAAGCGTGGATCTAATGACAATCGAGTGGAAAACATTCCGCCGATTTTAGAAATAACTAGCAAATTTTTAAAAGATGATAATCTAGCGGTAATAGTAAAAAAATCGAAGTGGTTAGATCGAGTTGCGAATAACCTAAATGCTAATAAATAAAAATCACCTAATCTGCTTGCGGTTGTATAGCCTCTATCAGGCAGATGAGGTATCAAATAATTCGCTCCAAATAACGGGTTAATATAGAACAGAAAGCCGTAAAATATATAATATCTAACTCTTAGCTGGCATCAATAACATCTTTTCAACTAAAAAGCGATCGCCCCCAAAGCCTTCAACGTCGCAATAGTCTCTTCGGATAAACCTGTAACCCCCGTAATGTTCATACTTTGGTAAGGTTTTGGCATCAATATCGTTTTGAGGCACACACCTGTCTTGACATCCCATATCTTAATGGTTTCGTCAGCGCTGCCACTCGCGAGCATCGAACCATCCGGACTGAAGGCAACTGAATGTACCCAACCAGTGTGTTCCTGCAAAATGACTAGGCATTGATGGGTTTCAGCATCCCACAAACGCACTGTATTGTCACCGCTACCACTCGCCAAAATTTTACCATCTGGACTGAAGGCAACTGAATGTACCCAACCAGTGTGTTCCTGCAAAATGACTAGGCATTGATGGGTGTTAACATCCCACAAACGCACTGTATTGTCACCGCTACCACTCGCCAAGTTCTCACCTTTTGGGGAGAAAGCAATTGAATTAATCTCTCTTTCATGTCCCGAAAAAATTGCTAAATCTTCACCAGTGGTAACATCGCGCAACTTCACGCCGTAGTTATTATTGTCACTAGCAAGGATTTGACTGCTACTAGCAAGCATTTGTCCGTCGGGACTGAAGGCGACTGAATACACTAAATCCGTATCTTCTTGAAAAGTGGACAAACATTGACCTGTGTGGGCATCCCATAACTTTACTTGGCGATCGCGACTGCTACTCGCTAGAGTGGTGCCTTGCGGACTAAATGCAACCGAACGCACGCGATGAGTATGTTTCTCCAAAGTATTTCGATACTTGCCGTTGCTGACATCCCATACCTTCACCGTATGGTCGTCACTGCCGCTGACCAAAGTTTTTCCATCGGGACTGAAAGCCACTGAATATATGTGTTCGGTATGTCCTCGCCAAGTGGCTAAGCACTTCCCTTCATTGACATCCCATAGCCTGACAACCTTATCGGCACTACCACTTGCCAACTTCTTACCGTCGGGACTAAAGGCAACAGAATAGACCCAGCAGGGGTGTCCCTGCCAAGTGAAAACACACTTCCCTTCATGAATATCCCACAGCTTCACCGCGCGATCGTCACCACTGCTAGCTAAAGTCCGTCCATCCGGACTAAAAGCAACCGAACGGACACAACTGGTATGTTCTTGATAAGTAGTTAACAAACGACTGTTGCCAACATCGAAGATGTTCCACAGCTTCACAGTTTTGTCATAACTGCCACTAGCTAGGGTTTTTCCATCTGGACTAAAAGCCATCGAAGATACTTCAGAGTTATGCCCTTCTAAAGTCTTAAGGCACTTGCAGTGACGAACATTTTGAATATCCCAAAGCTTTATACTTTTGTCAGCACTGCTGCTTGCCAAGAAAAGCCCATTAGGACTAAAGGCTACTGCATACACAGAGCGATCGTGTCCCTTCAAAATAGCTAGGTATCGACTGCTAGTAACATCCCAAAGCCTCACAGTTTTATCGCTGCTGGTACTAGCCAAAAGTTGGCTGTTTGGACTGAAGGCGACAGCACGAACTCGGCTGGTATGTCCTCGCAGAGTGATACGACATTCACCAGTATGAAAATCCCACAATTTTATAGTTTTGTCACGACTGCCACTAGCCAAGGTAAACCCATCGGGACTGAAGGCAACTGAATTTACCTGATTGGTATGTTCGCATAAAGTTTTGATGTGCTGACGAGTAGGAATACTCCATAACTTAACGGTTGTGTCATCACTGCCACTGACTACAGTTTGACCGTCGGGACTAAAGGCAATAGATCGTACTACGCCACTGTGTCCTTTTAAAGTAAAAAGTATTTGACGTTCTGCTACTTGCCACAAGTGAATTTCACCCCTGCGATCGCTTATAGCCAAGAGTTGACCATCGGGACTAAATGCTATAGCAACAATATCGAGCGCAATTTCAGCAAACACTGATTTGGCTAAATTAGCATTTTGGAAGTTTACACGATCTAATTCTACATCTCTGAGAAAGGCTTGCCAAATTGTCAGGTTAGAAAAATCGTAGTTAGTTAAATCAATTTGTAAAATCACCAATAAATTGAGAATATTTCCCGTTGCATAACCCGCCTTGGGGCGTTGTTGGAGTTTGGACAAGGCTTCTTTTAATAAATATTCAATAGCTGCCTTGATCCCGAACTCGGCATTTAGACTCTCTGCAATAGGTTTAAGAATGAGATTTATTTGAGTTTCTCTAATATAATCTTTGGCTTTAGCTTTGATAATGGCATGGCTGTTAAAAATTTCACAAGTTCCATATTTAATTTCTTGAACAACCTGTGTTTTAAATTTTTCACTTGTGTATTCCACGATTACAGGATGTTGTGCAAAACCCGCTAGAGTTCCTTTGATCAGCGATCTATCTATCAAAGATTCAATTGTTTCTATTAACTCTTCTAGGGAGACTGAGGGTACGATGTCATTTCGTAATTCGTCAACGTTGGCTAATTCACGATTAATAGCTAGCCAGTACATGACTTGCTGTTCTAAAGGTAAAATTCGCTGAAAATGCCACTCTAAAATATTACTTATTTTGTTAAAAGTGGCTAATCCCTTATCGATAAACTCAGAAATATTACCGCTAAAGACCTTTTGAATTGTAGGAGTAATGAGTTCCAATGCTAAAGGATGACCGTGATAGCGTTCTACTAACCTTCTTATTTCATCATTTGAGCCATATAAACCTTTAAATTGTATAATTTTCTCGGCATCTTCCGGTTGCAAGCTACTAACTTGTAATAATCGAACAGGCTGATTCTCTCCTTCCATGTTGGCAATTTCTTTAGGAAGCTCTCGACTTGTCACCAGCAAGCAGCTTTGATGTGTGGCTTTTCCCACCCGTTTCAGCAATTTGCCATACCCTTCATATCCGTCCCGATAGCATCCAACGTGTTCGCCTTCTTGCAAAATCTGCTCTGCATTGTCCAATACCAACAGACAGCGGTGCTGTTTTAAGTAATTCAGCAGAAGTGATATGCTCTCATCAAAGTCTTCTGGTAACTCAGTTTTGTGTGGCTCCGACAGAAACTTGATCGTGTTCGCCAAGATTTTTTCAACAGGTGGAGCATTTTGTAGCGATCGCACGATAACGTACTCAAACTCATCCTGAATCTGTTTTGCTAGCTCAACAGCTAAAGAAGTTTTGCCAATCCCCCCGATGCCTAGCAGCGCCACCAACTGGCAGCGATCCTGAACAATCCATTGTTTGAGCTTCTCAAGTTCGCGATCGCGCCCAAAGAAAACTGATGCACCATCCACATCACCCCAATTTTGATGGGGAACGGTACTCGCCCTGTTGTCTTCTTCAATATCAGCTAAGGAGGCTAGTTGGGTTGGTTTTTGCGCTGGTAAACGATAACTGGGCTCAGATACCTCAATTTTGTACCCTGCCCTCTCAAGCAAGTAAGCTACATCTCCCCAGTGCCCAATTTTTACCACTGGTTCTGGCTCGTCAAGATTTAGCAGTTCCTCGATGTATCGGTATAACCCCTTAGCCAAGGCATCGTTGACTGTACCAACGGCATTACCGAGTTCCTGGGCGATTTGTTCGGGACTGCACCCACAAAGCAGTCCTCTCAGGTAGCACTTTTCACAGGGTGTAAGTACCTTTCGCCTTTGTCCAGGCGAGTATCGCTGCTTCGCGGAAGTCAGATTGGCATATAGCTCCTGTTCTAGCTTCCAGCCTTTCTGGGCCTGTTTGAACTTCGCTTCGTGCTGCCTTGAACGTTTTGAGTTAGATGTCACGGCGGAAAGTAGTTACTGTATTGGTCAAATTCCTTATCTAAATCCTAACCCATTTCTTAATCACATCTCAGTTCGTTCTGAAAGCATATCAGGGTTTCCATCTGTAGATTATTATTTTGCATTTGCCTATGCTGGAAACACAAATGTCAGGACGCGAAATCAGAAAGTGTATGGAAATAGGGGATGAAAGATACTTTGGACATAAAAATCCGCAGAGGTGAGGCATCAGATGGAGAAACCCTGTGCTGCTTGATTAACGCTTTAGCAGATAATCAAGGATTGCCAAGACCTGATGCTGAAGCGCGCCTTCGCCTGAAACTTCAGGCTTTTGACCCCTCCTCATTTTTTGATACGTGGTTAGCGGAAGTTGATTGTCAGCCAGTTGGCTATGCCATAACCTTCTACACCTATTCCACTTTTCTAGCCTTACCATCATTACATTTGGAAGATATTTTCGTTTTGCCAGAGTATCGCTTACTTGGAGTAGGAAAAGCGCTGTTTACCCATTGCGCCCAGATAGCGCTAGACCGCAACTGCGGTCGGATGGAGTGGCTAGTATTGCACTCGAACGCGCCAGCTAGGGAGTTCTATAAAATTTTTGGTGCAAATGAGTTGAATGAGTGGCTACTGTGTCGCTTTACTCGCGAGGAAATGAGAGCGATTGCTATACAAGCCACTCAACCGCATAAACAGGACACGAATGCAGCATAGAGCAAAGATAATGCTCGAAGCTTACTTATTAAATTTCACTTACATATTTAGACATTTCGAGGAGATAAATCAATGAAAATTAGTGAAACAGAAGCCCGCCGTCAAAAAGTAGGACGGTTACGCGAACAGACAATTGAACCTTATCCGGCTGCCCGCTACAAACGGACTCATACGGCAAAGCAGGTCAAAGAGTTGTTCAGTCAGTCAGGAAAGGAATTGGATAAAGGGGAATCAGATCCTAGTGGAAAGTCTCTCAGGCTCTGCGGTCGTATCATTTCCAAACGTGATAGTGGCAGTATAGTCTTTATCGATTTACGAGATATTACTGAAAGTATTCAGATCAAAATTGAAAAACAGTTCTTTCAAGCTGGTAAGGGATTAGGCTTTGAACAGCTCGAACTACTAGACACAGGAGATTGGATTGGTGTCGAAGGAATTGGATGCCGTACTCTACGGGGTGAACTATCCATCCAAGTCAGCGAGCTAATCATTCTAGGAAAAGCCACTATTCCATTCCCAGACGCTTTCTACGCAGTCAGCGACATAGAACTGTGTCGCCGCCACCGGGAAATGGATCTCGCCGGCAATCAAAAGTCTGTGGAACGCTTTATATTGCGTAGCCGAATTATTCAGGGCATCCGCTTCTACCTTTCTGAAGCTGGATTTTACGAAATTGAAACCCCTATGCTGCAAGCAATCTACGGGGGCGCTGCTGCTAAACCATTTATTACCCACCATAATGCTCTGGACATGGACTTGTATTTGAGAATTGCTCCAGAG
>Ga0335395_10000368_pt1 | contig 28822 bp, 21 predicted proteins | sample MAT02_FD_205744 | JGI IMG/M metagenome (GOLD analysis project Ga0335395, IMG submission 205744) | Freshwater microbial communities from Lake Fryxell liftoff mats and glacier meltwater in Antarctica - MAT-02 (spades assembly) (version 2) ... | reverse complement strand
TCTGCTCAATGCGGACCAGAACCGGGACGGTGATGTCTGAGATTCTCAGGATAACAAGCGGCTCCTCGCGCTCTTTCACAACTAACGGATCCTTAAATTTCAAGTCGAAGTTCACAGTAAGGTGTCCTATGCAATCCTTGCCACCGCCGATAGGACCAAGTGACCCAACGACCTTCTGCAAATTCGAAACAATTCCATCCTCGATCTCGTCTTCAAGTGTTCTCCCGCCAAGACGGTTTAGCACTGGCGTGACTGAGCGAGTCGGACGAAACGAGACAGGAGGTGTCGTCCGTATGCCCTTCGGCCACTCCACGCCCTCTGCCGTCCCGATCTCAACACCCTTGACTGGATCGACACGAAGCTTGTTGCTGGCCGCGAAGGAGCAGACCTGCACTTGTGATTCATGGTGTTCCCAAGGCCACCAATTCTCTTTCGTTGGGTCTTTAACGCAGAATATGTCAATGCCGTTAGCTTGCGCCACCTTCCGGGCACCCTCCTGATACCCGACCGTTGTGAAGAATACGCCCTTGCTTGCGTTAAACTTCTGCACCGTAAATATAAGCTCGTCGACCTGCGCGCGCTCAATCGGCTTTTTCCAATATTTGGCCTCAATGATGACCATGAACTGATGCGCGCCGCGCCGGAAGCGCACAAGGACATCGATCTGACGCCCGATCCCTTCCTTGTCGGCAATCGTTACATCGTGTTGGACTTCGACATCATCCATGTCGCGGTAAATGCTGGCCAAAAATGCTTCGAATTCACGCCAGTCGCCGACGATACGGGAGAACGTCATGCGTACATCTTCTCACCCCAGCCCTGGCGTTGCAAGACCTCGCCGGCCTCGGCTTTCTCGATCGCAAGCAGGACCTTGTCATCACCGGCAAGCCCGGCACCGGCAAGAGCCACATCCTCGGCGCCATCGCCTTGCGCGCCTGCCTGGCCGGTCGCTTCGTCCGCTTCGCCGACCTCCTCGCCGAGTTCCACGCGGGCCTCGCCGACGGCTCCTACGAGGCCCGCATGCGCCGCTGGGCCCGTCACGAGTTTGTCGTCCTCGACGACGTCGGCCTCGGCCAGGTCCCGTCCCATGGCGACGCCCCGACCGCCGCCCACATGCTCTGGAATCTGATCGATCGCCGACATCAACTCCGCACCACCGCCATCACCTCCAACATCAAGCTCAGCGCCTGGGGCAAGTACCTCGGTGACGCCACCGTCACCGCCGCCATCCTCGACCGCCTCGCCATGACCGCCGTCCGCCTCGACATCGACGGCCCCAGCTACCGTCAGCACCTCGCCCGCCTGCGCGCCGGCGAGGCCGCCCCGGAGTCGTCCGACGCCGAGGCAGCGTAGACCCCTGACCAACCTGCTCCGCCCCGGTCGACCATCGCTGGCGCCGGGGCTTTGTCGTGCCGCCACCCGCCCCGGCGCGGGATCAAAAGTGGATCCGCCAAACTGCTTCAAGTGGATCCGTTTCTCGCCGCCTGCAATGCCCGGACGCGACCTGGACTACTCGATCACCCGGATTGCCCCGCCAGATCACGTAGCTGCCGGCCCCAGGTCTCTCCCGCGAGCAGGGCCTCCCAATTGTCCGCGACGACCAACCCATTGACCAGCACATACCGCCCTCTGCCGCGAAACATGCGGTCCTTCGCGCTGACCTTCGAGTCGCTGATCCATGCCTTGTAGCCGAGGAAGTTCGGCAGGCCGACCGTGCCAGCGCGGTTGCCGCAGCGCTGGTCAGCGCCGGAGATCCCCTCGAAGACGCTGCCCTGATAATCCAGCGAGGTGATGAACACGATGCGGTCGCGGCCGCAGTCGCTGCAGCCGTCCGCGGGGTCGTCGTTGGCGTCGTCGCAGTCCTCCGGGGTCGGGCCGAACTCCTCGACGACGCCGTTGCCACACACCGCCATCGGCTCATCGGTCGTGCTGCCGGTGTCGCTGCCGCCGCTGCTGCTGCCGCCGCTGTCCGAGTCGGTCCCCGGGCCCGCGGTGGTCGTGTCGCCGGTGGTCGTGTCGGTCGCGGAGTCGGTCGTCGTGTGGATCTCGCCGTGGGTCGTCTCCGGGCAGCCGGTGCTGGCCGCCCCGGTATCGGACCCCGTCCCCGTGCTCGTGCCCCCGCATTGGAGCTGATTGATGTGATCGGTGATATCGCGGGCGAGGCAGCCGGTGCAGGCGAGGAGCGGGAGCAGGGTTCGCATGGCCATGGGCTCTCTTAGAAGTTGCCGGACAGGGTCAGCCCGGCCTGGCCGGGGCGGACATCGAGGGACAGACGCGCACGCCGGAGCGGTCGCAGGCCGCGAACCAGCAGGACGGCGCCCGCCGTCAGCAGCGCCCCGGAGGCCACCCCGAGGCCGACCATCGCCCCGACCTCGCGTCGCGCCCGGGCACGGAGCTCGACCAGAGTATCCAGGTCGTTGCAGTGGTAGCCGACATCTTCCGCGTGGGCCCGCGTGCCTCGATGAGAGACGGCCGCGATCACCAGACCAGCGAGGGCGAGCACCCCCAGCGGCACAATCACAGCGCCGGCGATCGTCTCACCACGAGCGCGACGCAGCGTCCGGGCCCGGGCCATGTCGGCGGGCGTCGGATCGGGCTTCGGGGTCGCGACCACCGGAACCGGCGCGAGTCGCAGCTCGACCGGAACATTCGCGTCATGCACGGCGAGCGTGCTGCGCAGCGGCAGGTACCCGGCTTTATCGATGCGCAGCTCCCAGTTGCCGGGGTCGAGCCGCAGCGCCCCGGCCCCGGCGGTCACTGCCACCTCGAGATCGGGTCGCTGCCGGTCAGGTGGATCTCCGACGCGATGCACGATCACGGTGGTGGACGTGGCCGGCGTCAGGCGCAGCTCGACCCGTCGCGTGCCCGCGGCCGCCTTCGTCAGCCTCGACTGCGCGACCGACCGCGACTCCGGGCCCTGGCCGCTGGCGAGATACGCCTCGAAGTGGCGATGCGCGTGCGCCAGGTGCCCCGCCGCGACGCGCATCTGCCCGGCCTCGAAGTGCAGCGCCGGGTCGTCGCCCACCATCGTCTCGAAGTGCAGCGCGGCCTCGGCGTGGCGCCCCTGGTCCGCCAGGCTGAGCCCGAGCGCGTAGCGATCGTCCGACTCGACGGTCGGCGCAGCTGCGAGGGCGAGAGAGACGAGGAGACGCAGCATCGGCGAGCGCAGGGTAGCAGCGGCCCCCCGTCCCTCCCAGCGCGATCTTGCGCTACTCCATCACCCGGATCGCCCCGGTGAGCGCCATGTCCTGCCCGTTGCCGACCAGATACAGCGGGTTATGCCACGGCACGAACTGCGCCCAGATCACATAGCTGCCAGCCCGTGCCAGGTCGTCGATCGTCGCCGTCCGCAAGAAGAAGGCTCCTGACTTCCGTCGCGGAAGGACCAATATGGAAGATTGTGATAAATTATGCCGTGCCGATGACAGCAGGGCGTGCTGGGCTTCACCGCAGCCGCACCTTATTCGGCGGTAAAGCAACCGGGAGAGGCGAACGCGGCCGATGCCTTCCGCGGCGGACCGGACGCTTGACCAGAACGCTGCCGAAGACGACGCTATGACCGTGTCCCCGCCGCCTCTGGCGCTGCTCGCCGCGCTGTCGTTCGGGGTCGCCTCAGCCGGACCTGCCCGCGATAAGATCGAGGTCCGCTGGCAAGCGCCGCCCTCGTGTCCTGACGAGGCCAGCGTTCGCGCCGCGATCGAGCGGCATGTCGGTCGGCCTCTCTCCGAGATCCACGATCGTCGCCTATCGATCATCGCTACTGTACACTCGGCCGAATCTCGTTGGTCGCTGACCGTGTACACCGTCACTACCGAGGGCACACAGGAGCGCTCCATCCGCTACGCTCATGGCTGCCCGCCACTTGCGGACGCAGCTGCGGTGCTCATCGCCATGACGATCGATCCAGGGGTCCTCGGCCGCCTCGATCCTGCCACCCTCGAGCTCGTGACCCGCGAGCCCGACGTCCCTGCACCAGCCCAGCCGCCTACCCTCGCGCCCGAGGCGGCCCCGCCGCCTCCACCAGAGACACCCGGGAACCCTCCGCTCGTTCCCCCCGTGGCTGCCCCCGTCGAGCTCGCCCCGACGGGCGCTCCATCACCCGTCTCGCCCGCACGACCTCGCTTGAAGCCGCGAGGCGCTGTCCGCCTTGCAGGCGGCCTCGGCTGGGGCGATCTTCCGTCGACCGGTGGCGGCCTGGGTCTCACTCTCGCGCTGCGTCTCGGGCGTTTTCAGGCGGATCTCACGGGCGGCGGTTGGTTCCTTCGCGGGGTGAAGCTCGATCTTCCTGGCTCGTTGGGCGCCGTGTTCAACCTTTGGAGCATCGGCATACGCGCGGGCCCGGTCGTTCGCGCCAGCCGGCGCCTCGAGATACCGCTGCTGCTCGGCCTCGAGGCTGGGCAGATCCACGTCCGCGGCGTCCGGATCGTCGGCCCCGACGAGGCCCGCACCCCGTGGTTGGCGGTCGTCGTCTCGCCGGGCCTCGCCATCGTCGCGAGCAAGTTCATCGCCGTCGTACTGGGCCTCGAGCTCCTGGTCCCGATCACGCGCCCGCGCTTCGTCGTCGAAGACGTGGGCGAGATCTTCCGCCCGCAGCCCGTCGGCCTCAGGGGCACTCTGGGGGTCGAATTCCGGTTTCCGACGCGACGATGACGATCGCGTTGATACTTTTGCCCGCGTCGCGGAACCAAAGCCTGTGTCCCCTGCCGTGCTCGCGCAGCTCGAAGCGCTCTACCGCGAGCACCACGCCTATGTGTGGCGTAACCTGCAGCGTCTCGGCGTCTCCGAGTCGCAAGTCGCTGATGCCGTACACGACGTCTTCCTCGTCGTCGCCCGGCGCCTCCACGAATTCGAGCACCGTGCGACCATGCGCACCTGGCTGTTCGCCATTAGCTTCCGCGTCGCCCAGAGTTTTCACCGCGATCGACAGCGGCAGGCGCAGCGCGAGCAACCCCTCGATGACCCCGATGCCGGGCCGGCGCCTGACGCCTCCGCTGACACCTCGATCATGCTTCATCAACTACTGCAGCGGCTCGATGACGACAAGCGTGCGGTCTTTATCCTCGCCCACCTCGAGGGGATGACGGCCTCCGAGATCGCCACGGTTCTCGGCCTCAAGATCCCGACCGTCTATTCGCGGCTGCGGCTCGCCCGTGAAGTGATAGAGCGCGCCCTCAACGACGCCCCGGCCAACACCCAACGGAGGGCTCAGCGATGAACCGACTTGGCGAACTACTGCAGCCCCTGATCGACGCTGAACAGCGCAGCCCCGGCCCGGCTCCCCAAGCCGTCACCGATTGCTGGGACCGGATCGCCGCCGATGTCCGGCGCGGCAGTCTCCCCGCGATCGACGTCCCACCTCCAGCACCCTCGCGCAGCCCACTCCTGTGGGCCACTGTCATCGTCCTGGGCGTCGCCCTCCTCGGTGCAGTCGCGTACGTATCGCGCGGCTCCAATGAGCTCGCCCCGAGTGCCACCATTTCCGCTCCTGCTCCCTTCGACCCGTCCCGCACCGCACCGCCCTCGTCTGCCCCCGCGGTCGTCGACCCTCAGCCCGCTCTGCAGGCTCTACCAGTCGCCCCTCAGCCCGTTCTCCAGGCTCTACCAGAGGAACCATTCGAGCCCGCGGACTCCGCAAGCTCCGTCAAGCGGGTCACCCGGGCGATACGTCCGAACCGTACCGCGGACGCGACCGTCGAGGAAGACACTTTCGCCGCCGAGCTTCGTCTGCTCGCCGACGGACAGGCCGCGCTCAACCGCGGCGACCACGCCCTCGCCCTCGAGATCGCCGACCAGTACCAGAAGACTTATCCTGACGGACATTTTCGCGAGGAACGAGACGCTCTACGCGTCATCGCCCTGTGCGCCGCCAGATCGCCCAAGGCGGCCGCCGCCGCACGCCGCTTCCTCCGCGCCGCTCCAAACTCGATCCACGCGACCCGCGTTCGTGACGCGTGCGCCGTGTCCACCGACACCCCCTAGTCCTCTTTGTTCTCAGCTTCACCCGAGGAGTTCGTCCATGCCCCGCCTCTCACCGCTGGTCTACGCCCTGCTTATCCCCGCCTGCCAGACCACCGTCAACCTCACTGAAGGGACCGAGACGGCCACGGAGAACAGCACCGTCGACGCCACAAATGGTACCAATAGCACCAACAACGTCACCGAGGGCGTGACGACCGGCAATTGCACCGAGGGCGCCGAGGGCTGTTCCTGCTACGGGAACAACACCTGCAACGACAAGCTCGTGTGCTCGATGAAGAACCTGTGCGAGCAATCACCGGGCGAGATGACGGGTGACTCCACGAGCACGACCTCGGGCTCTGGACCAACCACGACCGCGGAAGGAACCGCGGACACGACCTCGGGCATGACCTCGGATACCGGCAGCGAGGAGGGTCTCGACGGCTGGTCCAGGTATCGGGAGGTGCTGATCGACAATGACCTGCCAGGCGACCTCACCGACTTTCAAGTCCACGTCGACGTGGACTATGATTCGGACATGGCGGCCGACTTCGCAGATCTGCGCTTCACGGACGAGTTCGGGACGATGACACTGCCATACTGGATCGAGTTCGACACCGCTCCCGTCAACGCCTACGTCTGGGTGCGCGTCCCTGTGATCGCCGCCGAGTCGATCACCACGCTACGGATGTATTATGGGAACCCGAACGCCGCTGCGGGCAGCGACGGGCCCGCAACATTCCTCTTTTTCGACGACTTCGAGGCTGCCGAGCTCGACGCTTCCAAGTGGAAGACGACGGCACCGATCCAGATCGACTTCGGCCGGCTAAAGGTCTTCAGTGGGGTCGTCTACAGCACCAAAGCCGTCGCCGACTTTCCAGGCACCTGGGCCGAGGCGCGTATGGAGTGGCATCCCGAGAACGTGAACCCGAACCCGTACCCGAGCGGGTTCATGGCCAGCGAGAGCCAATCGGTGGGCCCCAACCTCCAATACTACAACCGCCAGGCGACCCATGGCATCGTGTTCGACGGGCAGAACATCCTCGCCGAGCCAATGCTCGAGGGTGGAATGGGCACAACGTTCATCGCCGGGATCGCGGCCGATGACACCGACACGTACTTCTCATACAATCGCGGTTTTCCCGCCAGCCCGAGCGCAGCGCTCTCCTTTAGTTACTTTTTGTTGTTTGGCCATGGCTACGGTAAGACCGGTGGCATGGAGAACGTCGGCGACGTCGACATCGACTGGGTGCTCGTCCGGCGTCACGCAGAGACTGACCCGTTGACCTTCATCGGCGGCGAGCAAAACCCATGAATGACCATCCACCTGAATCGAGGACCCCCATGCAGAACCTTCAACTCCCCTGTTCGCTGCTGATCCTGGCGCTCTCCGGCTGTACGGCGACCGTCGACATCCATGAGACCACGGACGCCACGACGAAGTCCGAGAGTGGAGAAGCCGGCGGCTCCTCGTCTCCGATGGACGTCACGGGTGAGCCGTCGACCACGGACCCGCCAGACAAGACAACCGGCACCGGCGAGCCGGCCGAAACCGGGGACAATGACACCACCGGTGCCAGCACCACTTCCGGTCCGGGAGAGACGACGGGCACGAACGACACCGGAGACACGACCACGGCCGGCGACACGACCACCGGCGGGGGCACGATGACGGGTGGTGACACAACGACGGCCGGCGATACGACGACTGGCGACACGACGGCCGGCGACACGACCACCGGAGGTGACGCGGGGCTCGCCGACTGGTCGAGATATCGTGAAGTGCTGATCGACAACGGGCTCGTCGACGAGCTCAAGGACTTCCAGGTGTTCGTCGATATCAAGTATGACACCGACATGAGCCCTGACTACGCCGATCTTCGCTTCACGGACGAGACTGGCACGGTCTTGCTGCCGCACTGGCTGGAGCAGTATACGGCGCCTGTTGGCGCCCAGGTGTGGGTGCGCGTGCCAGTCGTCGCGGGCGACGACATCACTACGATCCGCATGTATTACGGCAACCCGGCGGCCGTCGACGCGAGCAACGGCACCGACACCTTCCTGTTCTTCGACGACTTCCTCGGCGCTTCGCTCGACCCCGCGAAGTGGAAGGCAACGGCCCCGACGACCGTCGACTTCGGCGAACTCAAAGTGACGAACGGCGCCGTCTACTCGACCAAGCCGATCTCGGCGTATCCCGACACGCTGTTCGAGGCGCGGATGCAATCGCTCAACGAGCAGAACACCAACTCGAGCTGCCTCAGTGCCAACGCGGGCCAGGGCGCGGCCAACGTTCCCTATCTCATGCGCTGTCACGGGTCGCTGATCGCCTGGGACGGCAAGAAGTACCTCATCCAGCAGAACACCCAGGACCCGGGCGAGATGATGGTGATCATGGGGATGGGCATGGACCCCGAGGACATCTATTTCTACATGGGCCGTGGGCTCGTGCCGACGATCGTCGCTGGAACCCTCCCGATCTCGTATTACGCGATCCTTGGCCACCCCTGGGGTAACGGCGCGGGGATGCAGAACACCCGCGACATCAAGGTCGACTGGACGCTCGTCCGGCGCTTCACGCCGCAGCCGCCCACCACCTTCGTCGGCGGTGAGAAGCAGCCGTGAGGGTCGACGGCACCCGGTGCGGGTGCCGTCGCTAGCGGCCCGCTGCGGACTGTGGGGTGGCAGCACCGCTGTAGCGAATGCGGCGCGCGGCGTGTCGCTTCAATGAGGCGACCCACTGCTTGCGGACCAACTCCGTCAGGCCCGCGCTGCACGATCGGCGACCAGTACGCCGGGCTGGGCTTCGCGCAGTTTCTGCTGCGCGGTGTGCAGAAGGTGTCTTGCGGCGGGCGATTGATCTGTACTGCGCGCAACTCGAGGACGGCGCCCACCTGGACTACTCCGTCACCCGGATCGCCCCGGTGAGCGCCATATCCTGCCCGTTGCCGACCAGATACAGCGGGTTATGCCACGGCACGAACTGCGCCCAGATCACATAGCTGCCGGCCGGTCCCAGGTCGTCGAGCGTCGCCGTCCACGCGCGATCGAAGCTCGAGTCGGGCCGAATGTAGCGCATATGGTCCGTGCCTTGGAGCGGCTGCACGAAGTGTTATGTCCCGGACTGTCCCCGGAGGTTGACGATGTTTCGTCCCCAATTATCTTGCGGAGCTAATTGGGCGCCTGGGACCGATTATGGGGGTTTGAGCGATAGGAGGCAACAGGCCGAAGCGCGCAGGACGTGTCCAGGGCGGCCGCAGGCCGGCTCCGGAGGAGCGAACCCTGGACTCGTCCGAGCACTTCGGGATACTCGAGACCCCGACTTGAATCCGGGACGAGATCACGGAGATAAACCGAGCCGTAACACACGAAGTGCGTCGCGTCCTCCGAGCTGTAGAGTACATCGATGCTGGTGTCGCCCGCGTCGACCCGCGTGCCGAGGATCAGCAGCACACGATTATCCCCGTCGACGAATTTCGCCACCCGTCCGAATGCGCGTAGTTCGATCGGTGTGCCCGGAACATAGCCCGTGATCGTGTCGCCGACCACGTACTCCTGGTCCCCGTGGCTGACCCGCAGATCGATGAAATTCGCGTTGTCATGCACCACCACGCGCCCGGCCGCGAGCCCGTCGCCGACCCCGTCGATCCCGTTGGCCCACACGAAGCTCGGCGCCCACACGCTGGTCGCCGGGATCGCCAGTTCCTGGTTGGTCGGGTCGCAGGGCCCGTCGAAGCAGACCACCTCATTAAAATCGTGGACGTCGCTGCCGCCAACCAGCGCCAGCGGCCAGCGCCCGGTCTTGAGCAGGCCGAGCCATGACCGGTCGATCGGCGTCTCGTCGAGCTCGAGCGCCAGCGCGTCGTCCTCCGTCACCGTGTTGAGGTCGAGGTCACCGTTATATGCGCTATCATCAAACCGGTCGTGGCGGTTGCCGCCGTTCCACACCTCGAAGCCGTCGACGTCCGTGGTGCTCCAGTCGAAGGTCACCCAAAACGCCGGCCCGGTCTCGTGATTGACGATCGCCAGCCCGCCCATCGCACGGATCTGCGCGATCTCCTCCGCGTTGGTGGCCCCCGGGTCGACCCAGCGCTCCCGGATCGTGCCCGGACCATGCCCCGCGTCGTACTCGTAGTCCGTCGCCTCCTCCGTGCTGTTACGGCTCGGTTTATCTCCGTGATCTCGTCCCGGATTCAAGTCGGGGTCTCGAGTATCCCGAAGTGCTCGGACGAGTCCAGGGTTCGCTCCTCCGGAGCCGGCCTGCGGCCGCCCTGGACACGTCCTGCGCGCTTCGGCCTGTTGCCTCCTATCGCTCAAACCTCCATAATCGGTCCCAGGCGCCCAATTAGCTCCGCAAGATAATTGGGGACGAAACATCGTCAACCTCCGGGGACAGTCCGGGACATAACACCGTGTAACCGGGCGCGTAGATCGGATGGCCCGGGAACGGGTTCTTCGGCAAGAACCCGAAGTGCCCGTCGAACTTGTTGGATACCTCGGCGCCCTGGACCAGCAGCACCTCGCCGCCGAGCTGCTCGGTATATTGCCGCACCACCTCGCGCCCGGTCGCCGCCGCCAACCCGACGTCCTCAATGCACCAACTTGAAAAATGCCGCCCGCACTCCTCCATCTCGTTGTTGGTGTGCTCGGAGAAGATCAGCCAGTGCAGGCCGCCCCGCAGCGATCGCTGGCGCCGGTCCGCAAAGTCCTGGCCCGCGTCGTTTTGCAGCGCGTTGCGCATCCGCTGCACGTAATCCCACATCGCGCCGGCCTCCTCGCCCCGCTCGCTGTGCTTGGTATGCACGTGCATGTCGCCGCTGCGCCAGTGGTTGGTGCGCACCGCCACGCTCCACTGCTGCGTCATCAGCGGACCCCACTCCCCCTCGTCGAGCGCCCCGCAGTCCCGCCCCGCCCGCCACTGCACCGTGAACGCCGCGCAGCCCGACGGCTCACCCACGAGGTCCCACGCCACCTTCGCCTGCTCGCGCGCCGCCCCGCCGCCCTCGTGTACGTGCGTGTCCCCGGGCGCGAGCACGACATCGACCCCCGCCAGCTCCAGTCGCGCCGAAGCCGGCGCCCCCTTTAAAAGGGCCCACTCGACGCGGTCGGTCGCGCAGGCGCCGATGTTCGTGCGCAGGTCGTATGTATAAAAGCTGTCGGCCAGCGCCATCGCCGGCGGGATCACCGTATATTCATAGTCTTCAGGCAGGTCAGCGCCGCCGCTCGTCGTCCCTGGATCGCACTCGGGCGGCGGGTCCTCCGGCGCCCCCGTCGTGTCGTCGCCCGTCGTAGTCTCGCCCGTCGCGCTCGCGCTGCCGGTGAGCCCGCTGGTCGGCGTCTCGCCGCTGGCGTCCGTCTCACCGCTCACGCCCGTCTCCGCCGACCCCGACGCGCCGGTCATGCCGGTCATGCCGGTCATGCCGGTCATGCCGGTCATGCCGGACACGTCTCCCTCGACGCCCGGGCCAGCGTCGCCGCAACCAACTGCCACAAGCAAGATCAGGAGCGCGGTGCTTCGCATGCCGCCATGGTAGAGGTGCGCGAAGAACCGCGCAAAGACCCCACGCGCTGCAATCACAGCATGGGGCCTTTGCAGCCGCGACTTGGCTCGGCTCGACCTGCTGGCCGCCCATGACGTCGTGTCGGTCGACGTGCCAGTCGCGCTGTGGGCCGGGCCCAGCACGCCCGCTCGGCGCGTCGCTCATGACACGTCGACTTCAGCGACGGACACCGAGGCGTGGCGCGACCGCACCCGGTTTGCCGTGCGCCCTGGCGCGCAGCGTGTGCAACACCGGCCCCGGCTCGGGCGCCGGGGCTCCGCCGGCACCACCGGCGTCGACCGGGCACAACCACGGCAGGTTATCGGCGTCGACGGTCGCCTCGACCGCGAGCCCGGTGAAGTCGAGCTTGGCGGAGCCGATGCTCGCCAGGCCGCCGACCACGCTCAGGTCCGCGGTCGGGACCGCGAGCACGGTCGCGGCCCCGCCGGAAAGTTGGCAGGGCGTGGCGATCGCGGTGAGCGCAGTGAAGTCCGTGATCTCGATCGGCACCGCGGACGGCGGCTCGAGGCTCGCCGAGAGCCGCAGCAGCACGTCCGAGAGGTTCGGGTCGTCCGCGAGGTAATAAAATCCGCCGACGCCGAATGAACCCGCGACCCAATTGAAGCTGACGACGATCCGCGTATATGCAGGGTCTGCCATATTGGCGAGCATTGGATCGATCTCCGCGCCGACCATCGTGTTGCGCGCCGCGACGGCCGCCTGCGCGTCGGCCTGCACCTGCGCGTCGTCGGGCTGGGGCGCCGGTGTCACGCCCGCGATCGCCTGGTCGACCGGCGCCGCGCCGTTCTCGACCTTGAGCTCCCAGCCCGCGGCTCCGGCCCGCCGAAGCAGCAAGCCGCCGAGCACGCCGAGGTCGTAGGGCTCGCGGCCGACGTCGAAGCCGCCCTCGCTGACGAAGATGCCGTCGGGCAGATGCGAGATCGCGAGCGCCAGCAGCTCGGGGTCCCCCGCGTCGCAACCAAGCTCGGCCAGCGCGCTCATCATCAAGCTCACATACTCGGCCGACCCCTCGGTGCAATCGTAGCTGCGGACCGCCTTCATCTCCGCGGTGTGCTCGGCCAGCAGGCGACCGTGCCAGTGCGCCGCCGCGGCCAGGCCAGAGCCCGCGCTCTCGACCTCGTCGAGCAGCGCCCGGGCCACCTGCGCCCGCAGATATCGCGGCTCCCACGGCTCCGGATACGGCGACGAGCGGCTCCCGTCCCCCGTGTTCCAGTCGTTTTGGTCACTGAGGAAGTGCATGCCCTCGTGAAAGGTCAGCGAGGTCGCGTAGTCCGGCCACAACGTGCCCCCCTGCGCGATCACCTCGGCGTTGATGTCCGCGGTCCAGTCGAGCGAGATGCCCAGCGTCAGCACGCCGCCCAGGTCGTTGATGTTGAACACCGACGTCCACTCCGGCGGCAAGCTGTCGAGCGGCCCCTCGCTGACGACCGGCGGCACCCCACCGCCCTGTTGTGCATTCCACAGCCACGCCTTGTTCTCGAGCTCCGAGGCCAGCAACACCTGCCGGCTGCGATAGTTGGCCTCGACGTCGGGCCAGATGCGCTCGGGGCACTGATACATCGCCACGTCGAGCGCCGCGAGGATCTGCTCGACGCGGGTCAGCGGCTCGCCCGTGGTCGTCTCACCCGTGGTCGGATCTCCGGTCGTGCCGGTCGTCGTCGCCTCGCTCGTCGCGCCGGTGGTCGGTGTCTCCGTCGCCGTCCCGGTCGTCGCTTCACTGCTCGCCTCGCCGGTCGTCCCGGTGGTCGCCGCGCTGGTGGCCTCGGCGGGATCGGTGTCGCCGCAAGCAACGGCCCACATCAGGATCGGGAACACGGAACGCTTCACCCGCACAGGGTACCGGTTACGCGCATGGATTGCCTACTGCGCTGATGGCGCGGCGACTTCTGCTGCGAATTATCGGGCACCCGCACCACGCGGTATCATCTCCGGCTTGCAGGCGCAGGGCACGACGCTCCCGTTGATCGACGGCCGGTTTCGCCTGTTGCGATTACTGGCCGTCGGCGGCATGGGCGAGCTCTACCTCGCCACCGCCCAGGACACCGAGATCGAGGGCCTCGAGCAGCTCGTGGTGATGAAGCGGATCTTGCCCGCGTACGCCACCGACCGCGACGTCGTCACGATGTTCCTGACCGAGGCCCACATCGCCGCGCGGCTCGACCATCCGAACGTCGTGCGGGTCTTCGACATGGGCCGGGCCGGCGGCAGCCTCTACTTCACCATGGAGTACCTGCACGGCGCCGACCTCGGGCGCCTGTTCGACGCCACCCGGGCCCGCGGCGCGATGTTCCCGCTCGGCCACACGATCACCATCGTCCTCGGCGTGTGCGCCGGCCTGCACTTCGCCCACGAGATGCGCCGCATCGACGGCCGCCCGATGGGCATCGTCCACCGCGACGTCTCGCCCGGAAACGTGTTTATTACCTTCGACGGCGAGATCAAGCTCGTCGACTTCGGCATCGCAAAAGTGCTGTCGTCGACCCAGGTCACCCAGACCGGGATGCGCAAGGGCAAGGTCGCGTACATGTCACCGGAGCAGGTCCGCGGCGGCGCCGTCGACCGCCGCAGCGACATCTTCGCCATCGGCATTCTGCTGTATGAAATGGTGACCCTGTCGCACCTGTTCGACGGCGACAACGAATACGAGATCATGGGCAAGATCGCCGCTGGCGAGCTCCCACCGCCGTCGACCCGACACCCCGGCATCGCGCCCGAGCTCGAGCGCATCATCCTCAAGGCCCTCGCCCTCGCGCCCGCGGACCGCCACGCGACCGCGCTCGAGCTCGGCGAGGACCTCGCAAGGTTCGCCCGCGCTTGCGACGTCAGGGTCTCGACCGTCGCGCTCAAGCAGACCCTCAAGCGCCTGATCGGCGACGCCGAATACCCGTGGTACCTCGACGAGATGGGCCCCGAAGAGGCCGCTGCCGCCGCACACTGGTCCGCGTCCGCGATGCCCGACGAGGTCGAGGAGGACATTGAGGACCTCGAGATCAGCCTCGGTGATATGCTCATCATCGACGAGGACGAGGCCTACGACGATTACGGCGAGGAGGCGCAAGAGGCCGACGAGAACACGCGCGTGGTCGCCGCTCCGCGGCCCGCAGCATCCGCGCCCCCCGGACCCTCGGTACCCTCAGTAAAATCTGCATCGGCTCGCATACACCGATGGCTCCCACCCAGGCGCCCCGTCGTCGCCGCGGCCGCCGCGACCGCCGTCGCCGCGCTCGCATTGCTGGCCTGGCAATGTGGCGAGGACGAACCGCCGTCACCTGAGCCGATCCAGCCCGCGCCCGTCGCACCCGTCGCACCCGTCGCACCCATTGCACCCCTGCCCGCAACGCCCGCTGCGCTCCCCGCCACGCCCGCTGCGCTGCCTCCTCCACCCGAAGCACCGACGAAAACAACCACGAAGCCCAAACGCAAGCGTCCGGGTCGATCCAGCAAACAGCGCCAGCGATCGCCTTGAGCCGCCCGGCGCATTGGCGCTTGCACGGTGTATATCCCGGTCGCGCCGCTCGCGCGCGAACCGGAGTGAATGGCCCCCACATGGCCTCTGCGGGGCGTCGGGGAGACTGTCAGACCACCCCTCGCCCGATCCGCCCAACGCGCCCCGCGCCGCGCTTGCCGTCCTGGAGCGTGGTGCTATCGAGCCCCGGGGCGCGAAGCCCGGAGGACCGACGATGCACGACAAGAACAAGGATCTGGACGCTGACCGCAAGGACGACCAGGGCGGGCGCCTGACCACCAATCAGGGCATTCCGGTCTCGGATAATCAGAACTCGCTCAAGGCCGGCCCGCGCGGACCGACCTTGCTCGAGGACTTCGTCCTCCGCGAGAAGATCACCCACTTCGACCACGAGCGCATCCCGGAGCGCGTCGTGCATGCCCGCGGCTCGGCCGCGCACGGCTACTTCCAGGTCTACCAGCCGCTCGCGCACCTGACCAAGGCCAAGCTCCTCAACGACCCGACCCTCAAGACCCCGGTGTTCGTGCGCATCTCGACGGTCGTGGGCGGTCGTGGCGCGGCCGACACCGCCCGCGACGCCCGCGGCTTCGCCGTCAAATTCTACACCGAGGACGGCATCTGGGACCTCGTCGGCAACAACATCCCGGTCTTCTTCATTCAGGACGCGATCAAGTTCCCCGACCTCGTGCACGCGCTCAAGCCCGAGCCGCACAACGATATGCCGCAGGCCGGCTCGGCCCACGACAACTTCTGGGACTTCGCCTGGCTCACCCCCGAGGCGACCCACATGCTGATGTGGGTCATGTCGGACCGCGCCCTGCCGCGCAGCTATCGCATGATGGAGGGCTTCGGCGTCAACACCTTCCGCCTCGTCAACGAGGCCGGCAAGGCCGTGCTGGTCAAGTTCCACTGGAAGCCGCTGCTCGGCGTGCACGGCCTCGTGTGGGACGAGGCCCAGAAGATCATGGGCAAGGACGCCGACTTCCACCGCCGCGACCTGTGGGAGAACATCGACAAGGGTAACTTCCCCGAGTGGGAGCTCGGCCTCCAGGTCATCGAGGAGGCCGACGAGCGCCGCTTCGACTTCGACCCGCTCGACCCCACCAAGTTCTGGCCCGAGAGCCTCGTGCCGGTGCAGCGCGTCGGCAAGATGGTGCTCGACCGCAACCCCGACAACTTCTTCGCCGAGACCGAGCAGGTCGCGTTTTGCCCCGCCAACGTCGTGCCCGGCGTCGACTTCTCGGAGGACCCGCTGCTGCAAGGCCGCCTGTTCTCATACCTCGACACCCAGCTCTCACGCCTCGGCGGCCCCAACTTCCACGAGATCCCCATCAACCGCCCGACCTGCCCGGTCACCAACACCCAGCGCGACGGCCACAAGCGCCACACCGTCAACGTCGGACCGGTCAACTACCAGCCCAACTCGCGCGGCGGCGGCTGCCCCATGCAAAACGGCGGCTCCGGCTTCGTCAGCTACCCCGCGCCCGTCAGCGGCCACAAGGTGCGTGAGCGCAGCGAGAGCTTCAACGACCACTTCAGCCAGGCCACCATGTTCTGGAACAGCATGTCCGACCCGGAGCAGGAGCACATCGTCGACGCCTTCCGCTTCGAGCTCGGCAAGGTCGAGACCAAGCACATCCGCGAGCGCATGGTCGACATCCTCCTGCACGTCGACCAGGGCCTCGCGCACCGCGTCGCTTATGGCATCGGCGTGCCCGTCGACGGCCCCGGCAACGACCTCGCCGCCGCCCGCAAGCGGCTGCAGGCCGGCTGGGCCAAGTTCGGCACCACCGGCCTCCCGGGCTTCAAGTCCGCCGCCAACAGCCCCGCCAAGGCCCCGGAGCTGAGCATGGTCATCAGCCCCAACTACCCCAAGGACAACATCAAGACCCGCAAGGTCGCCTTCCTCATCGCCGACGGCGTCAACTGCGATCAGGTCCACAAGATCCAGGACGCGCTCACCAGCGCCGGCGCGGCCGTCGAGCTCATCTCGACCAAGCTCGGCCCGGTCACCACCGCGGCCGGCAAGACCCTCGAGCCCGACAAGAGCTTCCTGACCGCCGCGTCGATCTTCTACGACGCCGTGTTCGTGCCCGGCGGCTCGCAGAGCGTCGGCACCCTGCGCGGCGACGGCGACGCCCTGCACTTCATCAACGAGGCCTTCAAACACTGCAAGGCCATCGCCGCCGCCAGCGAGGGCGTGGACCTCCTGCTCAGCAGCAACATCACCGACCCCGCCGCCGGCGCCAAGCCGGCCGAGGCCGCCCTCGCCGCGCTGCCCGGCGTGGTCGCCGAGCGTACGCCCACCGACGCCGCGGCCCTCGCCAAGCGCTTCATCGCCGCGATCGCCGAGCACCGCCACTTCGCCCGCGCCCAGAAGGAGCGCGTCCCGGCCTGACCGGCCCCGAGCGGGTCTGATCGGCTCCCCGGCCCCGGTCACGCACACGCGTGGTCGGGGCCGTCCCTGTTACGCCCAGGCGACCACCACCTGTCGCGGCCCGCGATACGGCAGTCGTCCGTGCGACACCGCGAAGTTGTCGATCACGACCATGTCGCCTTGCTGCCACGGCTCGGCGATCATGTGCCGCCAGATCGTGTCGCGCACGTGCTCGAGGTCCGCCTCGGCGATCTCGCTGCCGTCGCGATATGTGCAGTGCAGCGCCTGCTCGTCGCTCGCGGTGAACCTGCGCTTGCCGGCCACCGCCACCTGCGCGAAGCGCCACAGCGCCGCGCTGCGCAGGTCGCCGGTGCGCCGGTAGATCCTGCGCAGCTCCGCCGCCGCCGTCGACAGGTGAAACACCTGCACGTGATTAAACCATACCGGCGTGCCGGTCTCGGGGTGGTCGCGCAGCGCCTCGTGCTCGCTGATCAGGCGCAGGCGATCGCCGGGCCCCCAGCGCAGGTCCGTATAGACGCCCTCGGCCGCGCACCGGGCCTCGACGGCCGCGCGGTCCTCGGTCTGGAACAGCTCGTCCCAGCGCTTGAGCTGCCACAGATCGAAGCGACCCTTGCCCGAGGGCCCATCATAGTTGCGAATGATGCGGAGCCCGCCGCGCTCGAAGCGGCCGCGCACCGCCGGGTCCATCTCGGCCGCCACCGTCCGCATGTCACACAGCGGCGTCTCCCCTCCGCCCCCCTGCGGCGCGACCAGGCACCCGAACATCAACCGCCGCGGCGGCTGCTTCACGAAGGTCATCTCGCAGTGCTGCGGGATCGGGTAGTACGGCGGCAGCTCGCTCGCCGAGAACACGTAAGGCGTCAGCGCGTCGCGCGGCGAGGTCCCGAGATACTCATTCTTCAGCTCCGGATCGACCGCCCGCACCGCCACCTCGAACTCGGCCGGCGTGCGCAGACCAAAGCCCCGCAGCAGCGCCGCTCCCCGGGTGTTCAACTGGTCTCGCAGCCAGCTCCGGTGCTCGTCGACGAAGCCCAGCAGCCCCGGCAGTCCGCCCTCGCCGCGGGCCACCGGCAGCGCGTCGCCTGCCTCGTTACGGATCGTCGAGAACTGCGGCATATCAGCTCCCGCGCAGCTCGAGCCAGAGCTTGTCGACCAGGTTTTCGGTGTTGCCGACCCAGTTCTCCGACACGTGCAGGCGCGCCATCGCCTCGGCGGCCGGATAGACTTGGGGGTCGTCCTTGTCGGTGATCAGGCCGCGCTCGAGCGCGACCCGGTTGGGCGTGGCGAAGTGCAAGAAGTTGGCGTTGATCGCCGCGATCTCCGGATCGAGCACGAAGTCGATGAATTCCAGCGCCAGCCGGGCCTGCTCGGCCGCCGCCGGCATCGCCAGATAGTCCACCCATAGCGCCGCGCCCTCGTCGGGGATCACGTAGCGCAGGCTCGGCTTGCGCTGGCGGGCGCGCATCAGGTCCCCGCTGTCGATCTGTGCGATCCAGGTCTCGCCGGAGACCAGCGCGCGGGCCGGGTTGCTGTCGTAGGCGCGGAGGATCTGCTTCTGCTCCTTGAGCATCGGGAAGATCTTGCTCTGCAGCGCCGCCTTATCGTTGCTGTTGATCCCGAGGCCCGAGGCCAGCAGCGCCTGGTCGAAGACATCCCCCTTGCTGTCGATCACGCTGACCCGGCCGGCGTGGCGCACGTCGAACAGCGCCCGCCAGCTCGTCGGCGCCTCGACCCTGTCGCTGTCGTAACCAATGCCCGTCGTGCCCCACAGATACGGGACCGCGAAACAACCACCGCCGCGGTCCTCGCGGGCCCGCCATGGCGGGAATTTCTCCCCCAGGTTCGCCACCGAGGGCAACTGCGCGAGGTCCAGCTCGCGGATAAACCCGTGCTCCTGTAGGCGCGACAACTGATAGTCCATCGGCACGCACAGGTCATAGCTCGCGCGCGCCTGCAACTTGGCGAACAGCTCCCCCTCCGACAGATAAAAGTCCTGCCCGACGCTCGCTCCGCCCGCCCGCGCCGCGAAGCGCTCCACCACCTCGGGCGCCAGATAGTCGCCCCAGTTGTACAGCGTCAGGCCGGGCGCCTGCCCCTTGCAACGCACCCCCGACAGCGCCGGCAGGACCCCGAGCAGCGCGCACAGGTTTCGCCGGCTGAGCATCGACTGCATCGGCAGCATCGGCCGCATCGGCAGCATCGGCCGCATCGGCCGCATCGGCCGCATCGTGTGGGTCCGTACGTCCTGCGTCATCGTCTCGCACGCTACACCGGCCGCGGGCGCGAGCGCAACGTCACGCCCGCAGCGAGCGCGGCGATACCTCCGTCTGCCCACGTCTTTGCGATCCTCGAGGCCCGCGCGTGGCACCCGAGCTTCGCGCCAGCCGTACGGGGCCCCGCGATGGCCAAGCCACTCAAGTACCTGATCACCGCCGACCCGATCGCCACGTTTCAGCCGCGCTTCGACACCACCCTGCGCGTGATCGCCGAGCTGCGCGCGCGCGGGGCCGAGGTCGACTACTGCGACCTGCTGGCCACCGACACCACCCTCCCAAGCAGCCGCTACACCGCCCATCTCCCGGTCCAGGCCGCCCTGGACGCCGACCCCACCCGGCTCCCCACCGTGAAGCTCGGCCCGCCGCGCACCGCCGACGCCCTCGACTACGACGTCCTCCTCCATCGCAAGGACCCGCCCGTCGACGCCCGCTACCGGGCCTACGCCCGCCACTTCGCGACCCTGCCCACCTCGGGCCCGGTCCAGGTCAACGCCCCCGCCGAGGTCCTCCGGCGCTCCGAACACCTGCTCGCCGCCGACTTCCCCGCGTACGCCGTGCCGACCGTGCACTGCACCGACCTCGACGCGCTGGTCGCCGCCGTGCGGGCCCAGCCGCGCGAGGCCGTCGCCAAGCCGCTCAGCGAGTGCAGCGGCCACGGCATCGTGTTCTTCGCGCCTGACACCCCGCGCGCCGAGCTACAGGGCTATTGGGACATGTACGGAGGGACAGGCGTCGCCGACCTCGACAGCGGCGTGGTCGTGCAGCCCTACCAGGACGCCATCACCACCCGCGGCGACCTGCGGATCCTGGTGATGAACGGGCGCGTCCTCGGCAGCGTCGCGCGGGTCCCCCGGCCCGGCTCACGCCTCGCCAACCTGCACCAGGGCGCCAGCTCCCGCGCCTTCGACCCCACGCCCCCGCAACTCGCTGCGGTCGCCGCCGTGTCCGCCGCGCTGACGCATCGGGGCTTGTACCTGCTCGGCCTCGACTTCATCGGCGACCTGCTCTCGGAGGTCAACTTCACCAGCCCCTCGGCGCTGGTCCAGATCAACGAGGTCATGCACCAGCGCACCGAGGTCGCTCTGGTCGACGAGATCGAGCGCCTGGCCCGGACCCATCGGTCGTCCTGACCTGTCCTCTCCGACAGATCGCAAGTGCGCACACAGGATCTGCAGTCGACACGCGCGCGCCAGGCGTCTAACGTCCGGGGCATGATGTACCTGGCCCGCCACCGCTACCTGCCCCTCGCGACCCTCACGCTCCTCACCTTCGCGTGTAGCGACGACGGCGGCCGCGTCGAGGGCAGCGACAGCCAGACCACGCCAGGCACCAACCCGACCGGTATCTCGGCGTCCGACCCCACCCCTGGCACCACCAGCACCACCACCAGCACGCCCACCACCACCGACCCCACCGAGGGCGGCTCGCAGTCGGGCACCGCCACCAGCAACGGCCCCGCCACCGACACCAGCGCCGCTACCACCGATGCCACCGACAGCGCGACCACCGTGCCCGCCTCGGCCACCGACACCGACCCGGCCACCGACACCACCAACACCACCGATACCACCACCGGCCCCGGCTGCCAGAACTTCAGTTGCTCCGATGACAACCAGTCCGTGCTGTGCAACGGCGAGCTGTTCGAGGTGTGCGGCCAGGGCAGCTACTGCGTCGACGGCGGCTGCGTCCCGCTGAGCCCCTGCGAGGCCGCCAAGCTGTTCAAGGGCTCCGAGGGCTGCGAGTACTACGCCGTCAAGAGCGAGCTCATCAGCGACGCCGCCGGCTCCTGCTTCGCCGCCTTCGTCGCCAACACCAGCGACTCGCCCGTCAAGCTCACCGTCGAGTACGCCGGCCAGACCCTCAACGTCGCCGACTTCACGCGCATCCCCCAGGGCCAGGGCCAGGGCATCGTCTATCAGCCCTACGACGCCAACGTCGGCCTCCCGGTCGGCGAGGTCGCGATCTTGTTCCTCTCGCGCGGCCCGGGTGGCTTCCCCAACTGCCCCGCGCCCGCTGGGATCCAACAGGAGACCCACGTCGTCGGCACCGGCCTCGGCCAGGCGTTTCGCATCGCCACCGACTTCCCGGTCGCCGCCTACCAGATGCTGCCTTACGGCGGCGGCTCGGTCGCCGCCACCTCGGCCACCCTGCTGCTGCCGACCAGCGTCTGGGACATCAACTACATCGCGATCAACGCCTACCAGAAGAGCCAGGCCGTGCCGCAGGCCAACCCGCTGTTTAGCGTGGTCGCGGCCGAGGACGGCACCGAGATCACGCTCGACCCCAAGGTCGCCGTCACCGGCGGCAACGGCGTCCCGGGCGGCCCCGCCGGCGTCCCGATCAAGTACACGATCAACCGCGGCCAGACCCTGCAGATCAGCCAGCCCACCGAGCTCACCGGCTCGCCGCTCGCCTCCAACAAACCCTTCGGCATGTTCGGCGGCGCGAGCTGCCTCAACGTGCTCCCCAACGCGATCGCCTGCGACGGCGCCCACCAGCAGATCCCGCCCGTCAAGGCGCTCGGCAACGCCTACGCCGCCGTCCGCTACCGCAACCGCACCGGCCAGGAAGAGTCCCCGCCGTGGCGCCTCGTCGGCGCCGTCGCCGACACCAACCTCACCTATCTCCCCGCCAAGCCCGCCGGCGCACCCGACACCCTCACCCTAGGCCAGGTCGCCGAGTTCAACAGCGCCGGCCCCTTCCTGGTCCAGAGCCAGGACCTCGACCACCCGTTCTACTTCGCCGCTTACATGACCGGCGGCGACAACTTCGGCGGCGCCGGCGACCCCGAGTGGGTCAACGTCATCCCGACCGCCCAGTACCAGAGCGACTACGTCCTGTTCACCGACCCCACCTACCCCGAGACCTCGCTGGTCGTCGTGCGCAACAAGAAGGACGGCGCCTTCGCCGACGTGAACCTCGGCTGCGCCGGTAACCTCGGCGGCTGGACGGCCCTCGGCACCGACCAAGAGTGGACCCGCATCGACCTCGTCACCGGCAACTTCCAGGATCAGGGCAACTGCTCCAACGGCCGCCACGAGATGTCGAGCACGAATCCCTTCGGCGTCACCGTGTGGGGCTGGGGCTCGAACGCCAGCATCGGCTTTAACTCCGTCTACGTCTCGTACGCGTACCCGGCCGGCGCCGCGATCAAGTCGATCAACGACGTCGTCATCATCCCGCAGTGACCTGTCCTATCGGCCAGGCGCGAGAAAGCCCCCGCAAAGCCCGCTGGCCGGCCGCTGGCGCCCTTCATGGCGCCGGCCCCGCTGCACAAAATACCTGCCCGAAAGGCCAGCTATTTCACGTCATGGTGGCGAGGCCGCTCACGCGCGTTCGCGTCACCTGGCTGAAAGACCAGCTTCAGGGACGCGGGGGACGCACACTCGCCGGAGCGCGGGCGACCGCGAGCCACGCTGTGCCATGGAACAGCGCAACGACGCGCCTGCTCCTGGGCCGCTCGACACCTCCGATCTCTTTGGCCTACGTTGATCGCCGATGAAACGGCTGGCCCACGCCTGTGTGCTCGCTGCGTTGTCACTCTCCTGCGGTCAATCCGCCGGTGGGTCGACCGACGACGCAGAGATCACGACCACCGCCGCCACCGCCGTGCTCACCACATCCGGCGCGCCGACCACGACGAGTGACCCGAACACCACATCGTTCACCACTTCTGGCGCCCCCGACCCGACCACGCTGACCACCAGCACCACCGCCGAACTCACCAGCGACACCACCACCGAAGATCCGTTCACCACCAGCACCACCACCGGCGAGCTCACCAGTGACACCACCGGCGCGAACGTCAGCGGTGGATCCGGCACCGGCTGCGAGCTGCACTGCTCCCGCGAGTACGACCAGGTCCTGTGCGACGACGAGGTCGCCGAGACCTGCACGCGCGGCAGCTTCTGCGTCGATGGAGCCTGCCAGCCGCTCACCGCCTGCGACGCCACCGCGCTGCTCCAGCGCTCCGAGGGCTGCGACTTCTGGGCCGTCAAGACAGAGCTCAACCTCGAGGCCAAGGGCGCCTGCTTCGCCGTCTTCGTCGCCAACACCGGCAACGCCCCGGCCCACCTCGGCGTCGCCTACGGCCAGCAACTACTCGCCGTCGACAGCTTCACCCGCATCCCCAAGGGCCAGGGCCAGGACCTCAGCTTCGCGCCCTTCGACAACGCCGCGGGGCTGCCGGTCAGCGAGGGCGCGATCCTCTTCCTGTCCCGAGGGCCAGGTCCCCACCCGGATTGCCCGGTCCCGCCGGCGATCGCCGAGGAGACCCAGATCACCGGCACCGGTCGCGGCAAGGCGTTTCATATCACCAGCGACGTCCCCGTCGCCGCCTATCAAATGCAGCCCTTCGGCGGCGGCTCGGGGGCGTTCACCGCCGCCTCGCTGCTGCTGCCGACCAGCGTCTGGGACACCAGCTACATCGCCGTCAACGCCGGACCCGCCGGTGAGTCCGGCACCCCGCTGCTGACCTTCATCGCCCGCGAGGACGACACCCACGTCACGCTGCACCCCAACACCACCGTCAAGCCTGGCATCGGCGTCAAGGGCGGTCCGGCCGGCGTGCCGCTGACCTATACGATGGACGCCGGCGAGAGCATCCAGCTCAACCAGATCCAGGAGCTCACCGGCTCGCCGCTGTTCGCCGACAAGCGCTTCGCCGTGTTCGGCGGCTCGACCTGCCTCAACATCCCGATCGACGCCTACGCCTGCGACGGCGCCCACCAGCAGATCCCGCCGGTCCGCGCCCTCGGCAACGCCTACGCCGCCGTCCGCTACCGCGACCGCGTCGTCGGCAAGGTCGAGTCCCCGCCGTGGCGCCTGGTCGGCGCCGCCAAGGACACCACCCTCGTGTGGACCCCCGCCAAGCCGCCCGGCGCACCGAGCACGCTCACCCTCGGCCAGGTCGCCGACTTCAACGCCCCCGGACCGTTCCACGTGCGCAGCCAGGACGACGACCACCCCTTCTACGCCTCCGCGTACATGACCGGCGGCCAGGCCTTCGGCGGCGCCGGTGACCCCGAGTGGGTCAACCTCATCCCGCCCGCGCAGTTCCAGAAGCGCTACATCTTCTTCACCGACCCGACCTACCCGGAGACCGAGCTGGTGGTCGTGCGCCGCGAGGAGGACGGCGACTTCGCTGACGTCACGCTCGACTGCGCCGGTCCGCTGGTCAACTGGAAGCCGCTCGCGCCAGGCATCGAGTGGACCCGCGTACAACTCGTCACCGGCAATTTTAAAAAGGTCGGCAACTGCGCCAACGGCCGCCACGAGATCCTCAGCGACAAGCCCTTCGGCGTGACCGTGTGGGGCTGGGGCTCCGCCGCGAGCGAGCTCATCTACACCAAGTTCGTGTCCTACGCCTACCCCGCCGGCGCCACGATCCGCGCGATCAACAGCGTGCAGATCCCCGAGTGATCTGCACTCCGCGGGTCACAGGCGCAGCGCCGCCGAGGCCACCGAGTTCGGCGCTTGCGCGAATTCTCCCTGTGCAATAACGTCCCCTGTGTGCCCCCGAGCTTCAACACTATCTCGCGTGTGCGTGTCATTGGGTTCCTGTTGGTCTCTGCTTGTGAGGAGTCGCGTCCGTCGACGCCGGTCGCGGCGACCCCTGCCGTGACTCAAGCCACAGCTGCGCCTCGCGAAACCACGGCCGCGGTGCTGCCCGCCACACCGCCCGTCACGCCCAAAGCTTCGCCGAGCCCGCAGGAGACGGTTGCTCGTGACCTACTGCAGCCCTCTGTCATGTCAAAGGCCGAGAGCGCCGCGATCCTGGAGGCCGTGGTCGCCATGCACGGAGGTAACGAGGACTCGGTCTGGAGCGTGCAGCCGCGCCCAAAGTGGGTCCGGTACACCCGATGGAAGCCCGAGCGCGACGACAACGCGACGATCGCCCTCGCGGACATTCAAGTCAGCTTCGTGGGTCCGAGGCCGCAACGCTACCACCGGGTCATCTATCGCAATCGGACCGTGGAGGAGATGCGTAACCACCGAGCGATCAGGCTTGATTTCCTTCCGCCGAACCAGCGGCTCGAGCTCCACGCCGCACAGGTCCATCGCGGCAAGCAAATCATCTCTCAGATTAATCCCTTCACAACTAAGTTCGTCGCGGAGAAGCCCAAGACCGTGCCGCAAAAGGTCGGCCTGCCACGGACCTATGTCGAGTATGAGCCAAGCCTCACGATCCACAGTGAACTTCAGCTCGGCGACCTCCTTGAAGTGGAATACACGGTCTACGGTTTGGGCGACCCACGCCTCGAAGTTCGTTCGCAGGCGCGCCTCACGTTCCCCTCGGTGCTGGAGTCGGCCGACCTCCATCGACTCCGCGTTCTCGCCGACCCCGACGAACCCCCGCTTCAGATCCGCCGCCACGCGACCACCATCGAGCCGCAGACGAAGCGAATCGGCGGCAAGACCGAGTATGTGTGGCAGGTCAAAGACACTCCGCCGGCCGAAGAAAAGGCTGGCTCGACGCTGCCGGGCATCGAGTTCGGCAACTATGGCGACTGGGAGGACATCGCCGCGCTAACCCGACCCCTCTATGAATCGGACGCCGCCACGCCTGAGCTCAAGGCGATCGTGGCCGAGATCTCCGGCAAGAACGTCGATCAGGCCGCCCAAGTCCGCGCGGCGCTCGACCATGTCCAACACAAGCTCGCCTTTAGCTCGGCGAATCTGGGCAAGTGGACCTCGGAGCCGCGGCCTATCGCTGACACGCTCCGCCGACGCGTCGGCGACTGTAAAGGAAAGTCCGTCGTGCTGCGGGCGATCCTCCGCGAGCTCGGCGTCGCCAGCGAACTCGTGCTCGTCAACCTCGAAGGGGCCGACCTACGGGAAGTGATGCCCGGGCCTTCGAAGGTCGACCACGTGATCCTCGCGGTCCGCATCGATAACCGCGAAGTGTTCCTGGATCCGACGCGGCAAGGCGACCGCGGCGACCTGTGGTCGATGCCCCGCCTGACCTTCCGTACGGGTCTTTCACTCGCACCCGGCCGCGGGATCCTCGACATTCCGCATCCCTGCGACGACCTCGAACCAATGACCGCGACGACGCTCCACTATCATCTGGGCGCGCCCGGACAGCCGGCGCGGGTCGACTTCGCGCGCACAATCAGGGAGCTGACGGCCGCGGACGCCGAGAAGAGCTTCCGTGAGAACTTCGCCGGGGCGTCCCCGAACAACATCGGACAAAATCTCAGCGGCCGCGTCGGGATCCCTCATGTGACCGACGATCTACGTCACCGTGACGACCCGATACACGACGCCGTGATCTTGACGACCAATATGGTCCTTTCGGAGATCTGGCGCAGAGACGTCGACGGCGGGCCGATCGCCAAGCTCGGCCCGAGCTATATGGACCAGGATCTGGCCTGGGTCTTTCCCCGCAAACTCCTCATCAAGCGCGATTGGACCGGCTTTCACCGGGTCGATACCGTCATCGATCTACCCCACAACGCGACGGTGAAGAGCGAATCCTTCGAGTTCAAGCTGCCGGGCTTTCGCGTCACCCACAAGGTCACTGTGCGGGAGCGACAGGTGATCACGCGCTCGGATGTTCACGCCTGTACCCGCCAGGTGACCGACCCTGACGCCATTTTCGCCGCCCTCCCTGGCTTGGCTCGGCGCATGAGGATCGAAGTCCGCGCAACACCTCCATGACGCTGCGGACGACGGCGAATGGCGGGGTCATGGGTCCGGCGTGAAGCGGACCAGGTAATGCGTGCTGATCACGCCGCCGGGCACCTCTTTGGAGGGCTCGACCTTGATGTTGTCGCTGATCGTCACATAGATCGCGTCCTCGCCGTCGCCCTCGAAATCGTCGACGAACACGCTGTTGGCCGGGAAGTCGAGCGGGATGATGGTCGGCGTGGCGCCCAGAGTCTCGGCAATGTGCGGATGAATGATGAGCTCGGGCTCCTGCCGGTGGGCATAGACGAGCGCGAGTTTGCCGCTGCCGTCGAGGTCGAAGAAGCCAAGGTGCTTGTGCTCCGGGAGGGCGACGAAAACACCGCCTCCAAAAAACGTGAGGTCGTGCCCGGTTTCGAAGCTGACGAGCGCGCTAAACCCCCCGCCCGGCTGCCCGAGCGCGAGGCTGATGGTGTCTCGATCTTTCGAGATGCGGTGTATAGCCGCGAGGTCCGTGATGCCGTCGCCGTCGAGGTCGGGGGCGTAGAGGGTCTCCGATTCGGGCGCCAGGATCACCGATGCCTGGGGGTTTAGGATCGTGAGTTGATGATCGGGGCCGCCCACGATCCGCCACGCCCGCCCTGCTCCGTCCATCAGGACAAAGTCGGCGTGGATGTCACCGTTATAATCGGCGGCGGCCACCACCGGCTGGCCGACGAGCTGCAACGGCCCAAGGTCGAGATCCGAGACATATTCGATCGTATCGGTATCGGGGACATAGGACCAGACAAAACCAGCGGCCGGAGAGACGACGGCGAAGAGGTCCGTGCGGCCATCACCGTCGATGTCGCTGGCTGCGAAGCTGGCGATCTCGACCGGCGTATCTATGGCAGCTTCAAACTCATAGTTGCCGACGTTGAGCCACGCGACGAGCCGCGTCTGGCTGGTCACAATATCCCCAAAGGGGTACGGAAAATCGGTCGCCCCGACGAGGTCGGTGCGTCCGTCACCATCGAAATCGAGCACCTCGGCGCGGAAGATCTCGTGATCTGGGAACTCAAACGACACCAGTGGCTGAGGTCCCTCGCCTTCAACGCCGCCCGTAAAGAACAGCGCCCAAGAAACTTGCCAAAACGTGTTGATGGCGAAGAAATCACGGGTCCCGTCCCCGTCGAAATCTGCGTACCGGATGAACTCATGGGCATACGGTAGCTTGACCGCGTCGCTGCGCAGGCACACCTCCTCGTCGTTTGCGAGGCCATCTCCGCAGCGTGGCGCGATCGGATCGGGCGGGCTGGGCAGATCCGGTGGGTCGGGGACGAGTGGGGCGATGTCGTCGCGCTCACACGCCGCGGCGAGCGCGAGTGCCAGCGGGACATATTTCGCGGCCACGCGCATCGCCCTCACCGTACACCTGCGCCGCCGACGGGGTCAACGCGCCGACGACGACGCGCCAGCAGAACCATCAGGAACAGGCCGGTACCGGAGCTGGCACCATGGTGGCAGCCACAACCATCTTCGGCGTTCTCGCCGC
>Ga0335395_10000367_pt1 | contig 28842 bp, 27 predicted proteins | sample MAT02_FD_205744 | JGI IMG/M metagenome (GOLD analysis project Ga0335395, IMG submission 205744) | Freshwater microbial communities from Lake Fryxell liftoff mats and glacier meltwater in Antarctica - MAT-02 (spades assembly) (version 2) ... | reverse complement strand
GTCCGCCCGGTCATCGGCTGCATTTCCACAAAGGTCGCCCGGTCCGCTGCCCGGTCGATCACCCGGAACCGCGATTTCGCGATCTGCCCGGCCTCCCCCGAAGCCTCGTCGGCCACATGCATCTTTTCGCCGCCCGTTCCGGGTTGCTTGCCGATCGGCAGGTCGATCAGCGCATCGTCCAGCTTGGGCGATCCGGCGACGATCGCCCAGTAAACCTTCCGCGTCTCGCGCGTGGCAAAGCATTTCCCGAAGAACGCCGCGGCCCGCGCCGTGCGTGCCAGCAGCAGCACGCCCGATGTGTCCTTGTCCAGCCGGTGCACCAGCTTCGGGCGGCTGTCCGCCTCATATTGCAAGGCGTCCAGCAGGCCATCGACATGGGAGGTCATCTTGGTGCCACCCTGCGTCGCCAGGCCCGGCGGCTTGTTGATCACCAGTGCGTGCTTGGATTTGTGGATCACCAGGGCCTGGGCAAATTCTGCTTCTTCCGGGCTAACGATCCGGCGCACCTTCACCGGCCTGGAAGACAGCAGCGCCCCTGCCTCCGAAAGCGCCTCCACCGGCGGTATCCGCAGCGTCTGGCCCTCGCTCAACCGGTCGCCCGGCCCCACGCGCGCGCCATCCACGCGGATCTGCCCGGTGCGCGCCCACCGGCTAACCTGGTTGAAGCTCACCTCGCCCATGTTCCGCTTGAACCAGCGGTCCACGCGGATGCCGTCGTCGTCGGCCGAAATCCTGAACTCGCGGCCCATCATGCTGAAATTTCCCGCACCAGCCACAGGCCCAGCATCAGCGCCAGCGCCGCCAACAATGCCGAAGCGCCCGCATACAGCAGTGCCTGCCCCGGTTTGCCGCGCTCGACCATCAGCACCATTTCAAGGCTGAACGCCGAAAAGGTCGTGAACCCGCCCAGCACGCCAACCGCCAGAAACAGCCGCCACGGCTCCTGCCCCGGGCCGCCACGCAAGGCCAGCCAGCCGACCACAAGCCCCATCAGCAGCCCACCGGCAATATTCACCGCAAAGGTCGCCCAGGGCCAGCCGCCAAAAGGTAGTGCGCGCCCAACGCCATAGCGCGCCATCGCGCCCACAGCCCCACCCGCGCCGACAAGAAGATAATTGATCATCGAGCCTGCCATAGCCGCACCCTCAGGCAATGCCAAACGTCCAGCCTTCGGTCCGCGCAATCTGCGCCGTCAGCCCCCCGGGCGTCCACCAGCCCGCATCCGGCGCAAGCCGGCGAAGGGCAGCCGCCGTCACCACTGCATCGGTCTCGTTGTCGTTCAGCAAGCCCCCATCGGCAAAGCCCTCGCTGCCCAGCGCAGCAAGCGCGGCATCCAGCGATGCTCCGTCGCGTATCTTCAGCCCCCGCCCACCGGCATGGCGAAGCATCGCGCGGCCATAGATTTCCACCACGGTGCGCTCGCCCGGCGGATCGAACGGCCAGATGGAATAGTGCGCGCGCAACCGGTTCAGCACCCGCATCCCGGCAAAGCTCGCCTTCGCCACCTGCGCTGCTCCAACGCAATCGAACACGGTGGAGGCCTTGCCGCCTCCGCTTGCGTTGAACCGCGCCTCGCAGACCCGAAAGTGCAGGAAATCCGCTTTTCGCCCGTCCGCCGCGCCCATCCAGAAGTGCTGGCGGGCAGCGCCCAGCATGAACCCGGCCGCCCCATAATCAGCATCATCGCAAAGCGCATCCAGCCATGCCCAGAAAGCCGGCCCGGTCTCTGGCGCCGCCAGCCCCGGCAGATAAGCGCCCCGCCCAACGAACGGCGGTGCAAAGGAAAAGTCGAACCCGGCCAGCACCCGCCCCGGCAGAGCTTCCAGCCAGGCCGCCACTTCGCCGCGCGCCCATCCAGCAGGCGAAGGCGGCGCCACCAGCCGCGGCGCATCCGCGCCCGGTCTGGCCACCGCAACCGCAATGCCCTTGTGCCGAACCCCTTTCGCACCGGACCAGTCGATCGCGACAAAGGCGTCGAAACTGCCGGTCATTGCCTGCGCGCGTTTCGCAGCCGTTCCCATTCCACCAGCCGCTCCGCAATCGCTTGCTCGCGGCCTCTGCCCGAAGGCGCATAGAAACGCTGCCGCTCCAGCCCGTCGGGGAAATAATCCTGGCCCGAAAACGCGTCCGGCGAATCATGGTCATAGGAATAGCCCGCACCATGCCCAAGCGCCTTCATCAGCTTGGTCGGCGCATTCACGATATGCTTTGGCGGCGGCAGGCTGCCACTCTCCCGCGCCAATGCAAATGCGGCCTTCTGCGCTGTGTAGGCAGCGTTCGATTTGGGCGCAGTCGCCAGATAGATGCAGGCCTGCACGATCGCTAGCTCGCCCTCGGGAGAGCCCAAGAAGTCATAAGCGTCCTTCGCCGCCAGCGTCACCACCAGCGCATTGCTGTCTGCCAGCCCCACATCCTCGCTCGCAAAGCGCACAAGCCGCCGCAGCAGATACAGCGGTTGCTCTCCAGCCACCAGCATCCGCGCAAGCCAATATAGCGCCGCATCCGGGTCCGATCCGCGCAGCGATTTGTGCAGCGCCGAAATCAGGTCGTAATGGCCGTCCCGGTCCTTGTCATACACCGGAACCCGCCGCTGCAGCACCGCGCCCATCGCAGCCGGGTCCAGCAGCTCCGAACCACCTGACGAGAAAAGCGTCTCCACCTGCCCCAGCAAGAACCGCCCGTCGCCATCGGCGCCCACCACCAGCGCTGCCCGCGCATCGCTGTCCAGCGGCAGCGTCCGTCCTCCCGCCGTCTCGGCACGCCGCAGCAAAGCCTCCAGCGCATCGGCCCCCAGCCGGTTGAGCACCAGCACCTGAGCGCGTGAAAGAATGGCCGCGTTCAGCTCGAAACTGGGGTTCTCGGTTGTCGCCCCCACCAGCGTGATGGTGCCATCTTCCATCGGCGCCAGGAAACTGTCCTGCTGGCTGCGGTTGAAGCGGTGGATCTCGTCCACGAACAGCAAGGTCCGCTGTGGCGCCACCCGCGCGCTGGCAAAAATCGCCTTGAGGTCCGCAGTGGAGGTCATCACCGCGGAAACCCCGGCGAAGCGATACCCAGTCGCCTCGGCAAGCAGCCGGGCGATCGTCGTCTTCCCCGTCCCCGGCGGGCCCCAGAAAATCAGGTTCGCCAGGCGCCCGGCCGCCACCATCCTCGTCAGTGCGCCTTCGGGGCCCAGCAGATGGTCCTGCCCAACAACGTCCGCCAGCGCCCGAGGCCGCAACCGCTCCGCCAGCGGCGCCGCATGGCGCGTCACCGCACTTTCATCGCTGCCGAACAGATCCGTCACAGCGCCTTCCTACCCCAGCAACGGCGCCGGCGCTACTGTCCTACAATAACCAATTTGGTTATCCAAGAAGAAAGGAGATAACCATGAATATCACGATGGAACAACTTGTTGCTGCCGGCATCGGGCCCACCGAGGCCCGGGTCTTCCAGCCCCATCTGCCGCCCGCCTTCAAGCGCTTCGGGATTACCAGCGCCGCCCGCGCCGCAGCGTTCCTTGCCCAGTGCCATGTCGAATCCCGGGGCTTCACCCGGCTGGACGAAAATCTGTTCTACACCACGGCTGCCCGCATCGCCCGCATCTGGCCCAGCCGGTTCGCCACGCCGGCGGATGCAGCGCCCTATGCCCGCAATCCCGAACGCCTCGCCAACAAGGTGTACGCAGACCGCATCGGCAACGGCCCCGAATCCAGCGGAGACGGCTGGCGCTTTCGCGGCCGCGGCCTGAAGCACCTCACAGGCCGCGCCAATTACGCCCGCGCAGCCGAAGCGCTGGCCCATCCCTATCTGGCAAATCCGGGCCTCGTGCGCGAACCCGAACACGCGGTCCTCACTGCTGCCTGGTTCTGGCACACAAGCGGCTGCAACGCGCTGGCAGACAGGGGCCAGATCGATGCCATCACCCGCCGCGTGAACGGCCCGGCCATGCTCGAAGCCGCTCAGCGGCGCTCGCGAACCCGCCAGGCGCTCCGAGCCTTTTCCTGAGCGCCGAAGCGCTCCGAGCCTTTTCCTGAGCGCCGAAGCGCTCCGCGCCTTATCTCTGAGCGCCGAAGCGCAACATCGGCGGCGTCTTCATTGGCTCGGCTGCATCACCAGCGTCCAGCGCGTCGGCCCCGGCAGGAAGGGCGTCGGCTTGCCCTCCACCCAATCCTGATGGCCCGCCAGATAATAGGGCGTCCGCGGGTTCCCCGCCTGCCCGCCGGGCATGTGAAACAGCCCTTCGGCCTCGCGGCCCGGCGAAACGGCAAACCGCTGCGAAGCCCCGAACCCCTTCGCCTGCGCCCGCACCGTCGCCCGGTCGCCCGGAACCGGACCCTCGCGCGGGTTCACCACCCACCCCAGCGGCGCAATGGCCCTGGCCAGCGGGTGGGAGACCCCGGCAGAGCCGGTTTCGCCCCCGGGATCGCCCCACACATAGCGCGCGATTCTGCCGCCGGCCTTCACGCCCACATCCTTCGACACCTTGTCCAGCACGCCGTCCACATATTCATCCCAGCTCGAAAATCCCTTCGGAACAAGCGCACCGGGCCGCGCCGTCAACAGCCGCCGTATCGGGCCCTCGGCCTGCGAAGGCACCCATGTCTTGCGGAGCGGATCGTCCTTCGGTTTGCCCAGCCACGCTTCATACAATCCGTTCACCGTCTCCCGACGGAACGTATCGATCAGCCGATAGCCCACAGCGCCGGGCACCGCCCGCTCGCCCCATGCCTCCACCGGCGCGACCATCGCCGCCAGCTCGGCATCCCCTGGCCGCTTCTTCAATTCAGCCAGCATCAACTGCTGCCAGAAGCGGTTGCGTGTCGCCACATCGTCGAGCTGGATCGCCAGGAAGTCGGCCGGCGCAAACCGTTCCTTCGCCATCAGCAGGTCGCGGATCCGCCCGGCCCGCGCGCCGCTGTCATAACCGCCGTCCCCCAGCTTCGCGAAGGCGTCGCCGCCCATCACCCGGCTGTTCGCCGTCCAGATCCGCGCGCCTGCCGGGTTCAGCACGGCGGGCGTGTCTTCGGGCGCAAGGTCGTTCGCCCAGCCGCGCGTCCCGTCGGCAAAGCTCACCGCCTCCTGCCCATCGAAGCCGAAGCGCGCCGGAACCCGGCCGATGATCGTCCAGCCGATCGCCCCGGTTGAATCCCCCACCGTGAAATTCTGCTGCGGGATGCCGGATTTTTGCGCAATCGCCATCGCTTCGGCAACCGACCCGGCCTTTTCCATCGCCAGCGCCGGGGCCAGCCGGATCGCGTCGGGATTGTGCGCGGTCCAGCGCATCGCAATCGTCCGCCCAAAGGCATCCTGCCCCACGATCGGCCCCCAGATGGTGTCCCGAACCGGCAAGGTTTCGCAATCGGCCCGCACGCACAGCCGCTCATCGAACCGCACCACGGTCGCGATGCCCCCCGGCGTCCGGTAGGTTCCTGCCGTCTCGTCCACCCACTCCACGATCACTGCGTCCGACGTGTCGATATAGCTGTTGGTATAGCCCCAGGCGACCCGCCCGTTGGAGCCCGCCACCAGGAACGGTGTGCCCGGCAGCGTCACGCCGGTTGCGTCCATCGGCATCTCCGCAGACCCGGCACGCGGCTTCACCACCAGTCTTGCCCGATACCAGATCGACGGCACATCCAGCCCCAGATGCATGTCATTGGCGACCAGCGCCGCGCCACTGGCGGTTAACGATCCGCCAACCGCCCAGTTATTCGATCCAACCACTTCTGCCAGCCGCACATCGGCGGGCACAGGGGCACCATCAGATGCAGCCCTTGCCAAAGGCGCAGATTGTGCAGGCAGGGCCGGCGCCACATCCATCCCTGCCACTGTTGTGGGCATCGGCGGCTCGGCCACCTTGCTCCCGTCGATCGGCGCATCAAGCTCCGTCGTCATCGGGTACAGGAACGCCGCCATGTCCGCCCCCAGCGCCTTTGCCGCCCGCGCCCGGTCCATCTCGCGCTGCGGCACCGCAGGCTGCAAATTCAGATACATCGCGAACACCGCCAGAACGGTGTCCTCGCGCGTCCAGTCAGCGGGCTTGCCACGCAACAGCATATATTCGAATGGAGCGCCCCCCAGCCCCGCCCGCCCCTGGTTCACGCCCGCCACATAGGCATCCAGAACGGCCCTCTCGTCGGCAGACATCGCCGCCACTATCGCCTGCGCCCGCGCCCGGAAGCGGTGCGGCCGGATCACCCGGTCCACCTTCACCAGGGATTCGCCAGACAGGGCGGCAAGCTCGCCGGCCGCAAAGCGTCGCAGCATGTCCATTCCGAAATACCGGTCCTGCGCGTGCAGATAGCCCAACGCATGGGCCACGTCGGCGCGGGTCTCGCCCGTCACCGTCGCAGTCCCCTGGGCATCGCGCGTCACCGTCACCGGTGCCGAAAGCCCCACCAGCGCGATCTCGCCCTCCAGCACCGGGGTGGAGCGTTCCATCTGCCACCAGAACCAGCCCGCGCCAGCCACTATCGCGAACAGCATCACCAACACCAGCCACCCCAGCCCGATCCGCATCCCGAAAGACCGCTGCTGTGACATGTCCACCCCCCGTTTGCCCCGTTCTACCGGCGCTACGGGCTCAGCGGGCCATGTTCAAGTCTCGCAACAATAGTGTCACAAACGCAACAGTGCGGCCGCAAACGAAGAAACGCAGCGCCTTCCTGCCTTCCACGACGTGGTTAGCTTTGTGAGATTGCCTGACATTACAGACCTTTGGGGAAGATTTTTCCAATGACAATGAATATCTGCACACTCCTGTCCGCCTCGGCCCTCGCAGCGCTTGCCGTCAGCGTCGCCGCGAGCCCGGTACAGTCCCAGGGTCAGGCCCAGGCTCAGCCACAGGCGATCGAGTCCGGCTCGGACGATATCATTGTCACGGCAACCAAACGCGCCACCACCCTGCACGACATCCCCTTCTCCATCAACGCGCAGACTGCTGAAGACCTCCGGCGTTCCGGCGCAACCAACATCGAAGACGTCAGCCGCTCGGTTGCAGGCCTCACCGTCTAGAACCTCGGGCCGGGCCAGAGCCAGGTGTCCGTTCGCAGCGTCTCCGCCGGCCAGGTCGTCCGCGATCAGCCCGGCGTGAAGGAACAGGTCGGCATCTATCTCGATGAAACCGTCGTCTCGCTGTCGCTCTTCACCCCCGATCTCGATCTCTTCGATCTCAACCGCGTCGAAACCCTGCGCGGTCCGCAGGGCACCTTGTTCGGCTCCGGCTCGGTCGGCGGCACCATCCGCTACATCACCAACCAGCCCTCCACCGAAGCGGTCGAAGGCACTGTCGAGGCAACCTGAACCTCGTCGATGGCGACGATCTCGGCTGGCACCTGAAGGGCGCCATCAGCCTGCCGCTGGGCGACAAGTTCGCCGTCCGCGCCGTCGGCTACTACACGCAATACGGCGGCTTCGTGAACGCGCTCGGCGAAGGCGGCACGCTGGAGGAAGACGTGAACTCGGGCAAGCGCTACGGCGGCCGCCTCGCGCTTGCCTTCATGCCCACCGAAGACATCACGATCACGCCGCGGATCGTGTACCAGAAGGTCGAAGCCGACGGCTTCAACCGCCAGGAGGTCTTCAACCTCTTCGCCAACCCCAACACCACAACGCGCCCCGCCATCCAGCTCGAAGAGCGCGAGCAGTATCTGCTGTTGCGCGAAGGGTTCGACGATGAATTCCTGCTCGCCGATCTGAACATCGCGATCGGTCTGGGTGCCGTCACCCTCACGTCCGCCACCAGCTATGTCGACCGCGAAATCCTGGTCTCGCGCGACGCCTCCGCGCTCACGGGCTCCGTGTCGGTTGATCTCGGCTTTCCCGCTGCAGCCGTCGTGCTGCCGTCAAACCTGCGCGATACCACCAATGTGAAGCAGTTCACCCAGGAAGTCCGCCTGTCGTCCAGCTACGATGGACCGTTCCAGTGGCTCATCGGCGGCTTCTATTCGGACGTGGACCGCAGTTACGAACAGCGCCTGCCCACACCGGGCTATGATGCCTTTACCGATGCCGTGCTCGGGGCCGGCACGTCCGCAGCTGTCGCCTACGGCTTCCCGGCCAATTCGCCCGACAACTCCGATCTTCCCTACAAGATCAAGCAAAAGGCCCTGTTCGGCGAAGTTAGCTATGCATTCGGCAGCGTCACCGCGACAGCCGGCCTGCGTTGGTATGATTTCGAGGAAGAGCGCCAGTTCAAATCCGGTGGCCTGTTCGCCAACGGAGACAACCGGTCCGACACGACCAAATCCGATGGCTTCACGCCGCGCTTCCTGCTCAGCTGGGAGGCAACGGATGATCTCACCGTCAACGCCCACGCCTCCAAGGGCTTCCGGCTCGGCGGCGTGAACGATCCGCTCAACCTTCCGCTCTGCACGCCTGGCAACGCGGCCATCTTCGGCGGCTTCCAGGATTACGATGACGAATCGCTCTGGAACTTCGAAGCCGGCATCCGCGCTCGCGGACCATCGGGCCTCCGCTTCAACGCCGCTGCCTTCTACACCGATATCAGCAACCTCCAGGTCACGCTCGATGCGGGGTCCTGCTCGTCGCGCATCGTGTTCAACGTGCCCAAGGCACACACCATGGGGATCGAGGCGGAAATCGGCCTCGAAGTCGCGAAGGGCTTCGACATCTCGATGTCCGGCAGCCTGATCGAGGCGGAGTTCGATTCCACCGTGGTCAACGCCAACGGCAGCGTGCTTGGCGGCATCCGCGAATGCAACCGCCTTCCCAGCGTGCCCGAATTCCAGATGGCGGCAACGGCAACCTACACTGCGCTCCTGTCCGACCGCATGGATGGTTTCCTGTCGGCCACCTTCCAGCACGTCGGCAGCCGGTTCACCCAACCGTCCGATCAGGAGCCCAGCACCGTCACCTTCGTGTCGAACCTTCCCTTCGGTGGCGCAACCGGCACCAATGGAACCACGCTCGATCTGCGCCTTCCGGTCTACAACCTCGTCAAGATCTCGGCGGGCGTGCGGATGGCGTCGGGCACCGACATCACCATCTACGCAAACAACCTGCTGGACGAGAACGCCCTCCCCAGCTTCGACCGCGAGCGTGGGGGTCGGGCGCGCCTCGGCTTCAACATCGGCCAACCGCGCATCATCGGAATGACCGTCCGCCAATCCTTCTGATAGCAGGGGTCGATGCGAACCCGCGCGACCGGGCTTACCGAACCGAACGGGCCTGTCCAGCAAACGCTGGACAGGCCCGTTGCGGGCTTCCATCGAATGATCGAGGCCGGACACCTGTCGATGGAACAACCGGGGATGTGCCGCGTTTCCTGCTCATGACCGAAAAAGATCCCACCCATCCGCTCGCACCGCAACCGGGTTCCGAACAAGACGGCCCACTCGAGACGGAAAACAGCACCACATCCGTGAACATGCGGGGCGGTGTCGAAGTCGGCACCATGCGTCTTGTGCTTTTCATTGGCATTGCTGTCGCGGTCGTCGCCATGGCCGCTGGCTATCTCATCGTGCGGAGTACCGGCTGAACCCCAGGCTTGATGCGGAAGGTTCATCAGCGTTCAATCTCTCGGCCAGCGTGCGGCGGAGCTTGCAGCGTACCGCGGTTGACGAAGGGTTTCGATCAAAGGCACGCGGGATGACGCACCACATTCTTGGGGGTGCAATCCGTCGTCGCGCTAGGCTAGACACGCCCGATGGCCGAACCGAACCCTCTTGAAGATTTCCGGCAGGCCCTCGCCGCCGGTATGCGCGCCCTTGGCCGCCGCCCCGAATTCGAACTCGCCTACACGGCCGACAAGCCCGCCTGCCACGGGGATCAGGCGCGCGTTCCCCAGCCGTCCCGCGCGCTGACCGCCGAACAGGCCGCCGAAGCCCGGGGCTGGGCCGACAGTTTCGCCCTGCGCCGCCGCCTTCACGATGCCGGTGCCCACGCCGCTATCCAGATCGGCCCCGGCCTCCCGCGTGAAATGCTCAATGCCGCCGAACAGGCGCGCATCGAAGCGCTTGGCGGCCGCGACATGGCCGGCGTCGCCCTGAACCTGAAGCGCATGCTGGACGTGCGGATGAAGACAGACCCGATCGCCCGCGCCCGCACTCCAGATGAAGTGCCGCTCGCAACCGCCGTCGGCCTCATCGTGCGCGAGCGCCTCACCGGCGAACCGGTGCCCGATAGCGCTGCGAACGCGGTGGATATGGTGCGTGGCCGCCTCGAGGACGTCGCCGCCGGTCATCTCGATGCACTGGCCGCAACGGTGGGCGATCAGGCGGCCTTTGCCGAAGCCTTCGTTCGCGTCCTCCACGATCTCGGCCTCGCCGATGATCCCGATTCCCCGGCCGATGACAACGAAGAGCCCGAGGGCGATGACAACGAAGACGAAAGCCAGGGCGACGACGAAGGAAACGAGGACAGCGAAGCCTCCAACGCCGAACAGTCGATCGAAACCCGCGCCGAGGAACAGGACGGCGAGGACGGCGAGGGCGACACCCGCGAAGTCGAAATGGAGACCGACATGGTCTCCGAAGCCGAACTCGGCGACGAAGGCGAAGACGGCATGATGCCGTGGCGGCCGAACCTGCCCGATTCCAGGCTCCCGCATGATTTTGCCTACCGCCCCTGGACATCGGAGTATGACGAAATCGTCACCGCCGAGGAGCTGTGCGAGGCCGAGGAACTGGCGCGCCTGCGCGGCTATCTCGACCAGCAGCTCGTCACCTTGCAAAGCGCGGTCACCAAGCTCGCCAACCGCCTTCAGCGCCGCTTGATGGCGCAGCAGAACCGCAGCTGGGATTTCGATCAGGAAGAAGGTCTGCTCGATAGCGCGCGTCTCACCCGCGTCGTCGTCGCCCCCGATCACGCGCTCAGCTACAAGGTGGAGCGCGATACCAAATTCCGCGACACGGTCGTCACCCTCTTGATCGACAATTCGGGTTCGATGCGCGGTCGCCCCATCTCGATTGCCGCCATCTCGGCCGACATCATGGCCCGCACGCTGGAACGCTGCGGCGTCAAGACGGAAATCCTGGGCTTCACGACGCGGGCCTGGAAGGGCGGGCAAAGCCGCGAGAAGTGGCTGGCCAATGGCCGCCCGGCCAAGCCCGGCCGCCTCAACGATCTCAGGCACATCATCTACAAGCAGGCCGATGCACCCTGGCGACGCGCCCGGCGCAACCTCGGGCTGATGATGCGCGAAGGGCTGCTGAAGGAAAATATCGATGGCGAAGCCTTGCTCTGGGCGCACGCCCGGCTGCTCGCCCGCCAGGAAGACCGCCGTATCCTCATGGTCATCTCCGATGGCGCGCCGGTCGACGATTCCACCCTGTCGGTGAACTCCGGCAACTATCTCGAACGCCACCTCCGGCAGGTCATCGGCTGGATCGAGACGCGCAGCCCGGTCGAACTCATCGCAATCGGCATCGGCCACGATGTCACCCGCTACTACAAGCGCGCCGTCACCATCATGGATGCCGAACAACTGGGCGGCGCAATGGTCGAACAGCTCGCCGGCCTGTTCGAGGAAGAAGGCGCCCGCAAGAAGGGCCGCTGAGCTCTGGGTGGGCACGGCTCATACTGCGTCCCGTCGATGAAAACCCATCGGGAACGGTGGCACGCCGCAAGCGCACTAGAGCATGTTCCGATCAGGTGAAATCACCTGCATCGGAAACCCATGCGAAAAAACAAGGAGATAGAGCGGCCATTCTGATGCAGCCAGAACGAGACTTGCTCTAGCGCGCCGGCCGCCAGGCCGAACGCGATGAGTCCTTCCCATCGAGCCTTGGTATCAGGTGGGGGCAGGCCCGGTCAGCAGGGCCGATTGCGCCCACTGAGAATGGCACCAGCGGCAGCACCCACGCCCGACGCCAGAGCCGCTTCGCCGACGTTGCCGCCCAGGACAGCGCCGGTTGCCGCACCGCCGATGGCGCCGACAACGGCACCCTTGGTCTTCGCGTCGCGCTTGGCTGCAAGGCAGTCCGCTCGGGTCGAATAGACCTCGTTGCCATAGCGCCAACCGTCACCGCTCGTGGCACAGCCGCTCAAGAGCGTGCCTGCCGCTGCCATCAGGATCAGTGTCGTCTTCATCGCATGTCTCCCGCAAGTGTTTGCGGATGAACAACGCTCTGGGAACCGAACTGTTCCGCCAGCGCCTAATGTCCTGCGGAATCCCGTTGCGCAAGAAAGTCCAGCACCAGCTCGTCGCCTCATTCAAGGCGCGGCGGATAGATCGGCACGCATCGATCATCCGGGATGGTAACGCAGAGCGCGCTTCCGTCTTTGTTGCATTACCGCAAGCACGGAAATGTTTGACAAAGCAATACAGGATGTAACATACAAACGCGAGATGCAAGAGGACAATGCGTCTCGCGTTGGTTAACTGATATTCACGTCTGGTCTGAATGTAAAATCAGGGTATTCGGGGTTTCTGTCATCAGCGTGACATCCAAGCAACTCGTACAGGGGTAATTCACATGAAAATCTATTCGAGAGTTCTGGCAGCAGCCGTCGGGCTTACATTGAGCAGCTCAGCCTTCGCGGCTTACACCGTCAATATCAGGGAAGTCGGATCTAATGTTGTTGCAACCGGAAGTGGCTCGATCAACACAGACTCGCTGTCTTACTTGACGAGCGGAGGATTTGGGAGTGCTCAGATGGACTCCAGTACAGCGCGTCTCTTCATAGGCCAAGCTTTTGAAACAGATCTTGTCATAGGTTTTACAGGCCCTACTAATTTCGGTACCGGCCCCTTCAAGGGTGCAAATTCTGAAACCGGTGTCCGGGTTGGCATTTTCACAAACTACTTCGAGCTACCCTCAGGTTATGTTTCCGGAACCGCGCTCCAAACAAGCACCGCAACCTGGAACGCCACAAGCTTTGCCGACTTGGGCCTGACCACCGGAACCTACACCTGGTCCTGGGGCAACGAAGCTTCTGCGGATACGTTTACCATCAGGGTCGGTGCGGTCGTGCCTGAACCCGCGACTTGGGCCATGATGCTCATCGGTTTTGGCAGCGTTGGGTTTGCTATGCGCCGCCGTTCGGCTGTGGGCACGACCGTCTCGCACGCCTGACCGCCCATTTCCCGTGTTCGGAAAAGCCGCGAGCCGAAACGCTCGCGGCTGTTCCTGTTGCAGGCTCGCAGCGGCCCTTCCGCCGCCCGCCGCTAATCGATTTCAAAATCGCCACCGGCTCCCATGGTGCGGGAAAAGCCCATGCCTATGGCAAGACAGCCGGCGGAATCGCCGAGAGCTTGCGCAGTTTTTTGGCCAGGGCGCGGTCAGTCATCAACGTGCGCCAGCTATAGGCCAGTTCGGGAAAGCCGTGCAGCAGCAGCAGGCAGGGGAGCGTCCTTTACCCGGCCTCAGCCATCTCGAACCCCGCCTCCAGCACATGCATGCGAAGCCCGTTGATGCCGTCCACGAACCGCAAACGAATCCCTTCGGGACGGACATCGGGTGAAAGTGGCGGCAGGCTCACACGCAAACAGGCACGGCAGCCCGCGCAATCAGCATTTTTTGGCGTTTTTCCCGATCACCGCGCCGGCGGCCGCGCCGACGCCAGCACCCAGCGCCGCTTCGCCCAGGTTCCCGCCGAGGATGGCAACAGTCGCCCCGCCACCCACCGCGCCCACGATGGCGCCCTTCTTCTTGGCGTCGTTCTTGGCCTTCATGCACTGGCCGTAATTGTCATACGCCCGGCCGCTGTAAACCCACTGCTCCTTGTTCCTGGCCTGCGCATCCATGGGAAAGGCTGCCATCAGCATCACCACCGATCCGATCGCCAGATATCCGGACTTGCGCACCCTAATTCTCCCGCCTGCTGTTCAGCTTGCCAATGATATCAGCACGTTATGACCAATCGTTAACCAATAGCCCGAACACTCGCTTTTGTCATCCCCAATCCGCGAACCTGGGTCATTCGTCATCATTGGTTACAATGTCCAGGATCGCAGCGCCGAACCGCTCCAGCTTTGCAGCGCCGATTCCGGGCACATGCGAAAGTGCATCCCGGCTCTCTGGCCGCATCGCTGCAATGGCTCTCAGCGCGCTGTCGTGCAGCACCACGAAGGCCGGCACATCGTCATCCTCCGCCTGTCCGCGCCGCCACGCCCTCAGCTTTTCGAACAGCACTGCGTCCTGCGGCGGCAGTTCGTCCGCTGCCGCAGCCGCCCGCCCGCGCTTGCGGGGCTGCGGCGCCCAGTCGTCGGCCCGCACGGCCACTGCCGCCTCGCCCTTCAGGATCGGCCGTGCCGCACGCCCCAGCCTGATCCCGCCATGGCCGCTGTCCCGCTCCAGCGCGTCATGCCCTTCCAGCACCCGCCCCAGCCGCAGCCACTGCGCCTCGGCCAAGTCCGTCCCGATCCCGAAGACGCTCAGCTTGTCATGGCCAAAACCGGTCACCCGCGCATCCTGGGTGCCGCGCAGCACCTTGGCCACATGGCCCAGCCCAAAGCGTTGCCCGGTGCGATACACGGCCGAAAGCAGCTTGCGCGCCGCTTCGCTCACGTCCAGCGATGCCGGCGCATCCAGGCAATTGTCGCAGTTCCCGCACGGCGGCGGCTCGTCTTCGCTAAAGTGCATCAGCAGCGGCACCCTGCGGCAGCCCAGCGTCCCGGCCCAGGCCGCAATCTTCTGCACCTGCCCCAGTTCGTGCATCTTTCGTGCATCGTCGGCATCGCCCTGCTCGATCCGCTGCCGCGCAAGCGTCACATCTGCCGGCCCCCAGAACAAGCGCGCAACCGCCGGCTGGCCATCCCGCCCCGCGCGTCCCGTTTCTTGGTAATAGGCCTCGATCGATTTCGGCAGCCCCATGTGCACCACAAAGCGGATGTCGGGCTTGTCGATCCCCATCCCGAAGGCAACTGTCGCGCACATCACGGCGTCTTCGGCCCGCTGGAACGTCCGCTGGTTGGCGCTCCGCACATCGCCCGCCAGCCCTGCATGATACACCAGCGCCTTCACACCCCCGGCCTTAAGCGTCTCGGCAGATCGTTCTGCCTCGGCCCGCGTCTGGCAATAAACAATGCCTGCCACAGGCCCCTGTGCCTTCACGAAGGCCATCAGTTGTTCGGCCGGGCGGCGCTTGCCTTGCGCGCCATAGCAGATGTTGGGCCGGTCGAACCCGGCCACCACCAGCCGTTCCGGGGAAATGCCCAGCTGCTCGCAGATGTCCGCCCGCGTCATGGCATCGGCCGTCGCCGTCAGCGCCAGCCTCGGCACGCCGGGCAGCAGGTCGCAAAGCGCTTTCAGCTTCCGGTAATCGGGCCGGAAGTCATGCCCCCACTGGCTCACGCAATGCGCCTCGTCGATCGCGACAAGGCTCACCGGCGCTTCGCGCACCATCCGGCGGAAACTGTCCATCGCCGCCCGCTCGGGCGCCACATACAAAAGGTCCAGCTCGCCGGCCCGAAATGCCCGCGCCGTCTCCAGCCCGTCGCCGGATTGGCTGTTCAGCGCCGCAGCCCGCACACCCGCCAGCGTCAAAGCCCGCACCTGGTCCGCCATCAGCGCAATCAGCGGAGACACAATGATCCCGCATCCGGGCCGGCAGATGGCAGGGATCTGGTAGCAGAGCGATTTTCCGGACCCGGTCGGCATCACCAGCGCAACATCGCGCCCGGAAACCACGTCCGCAATCACACCCGCCTGGGGTCCGCGGAACCCCTCGAAGCCGAAAATGGAATGCAAGGCTTCAAGGGGTTCCCGAATCATCGGCCCTTATAGGAGGAGGTCGGCCGCAAGGAAGGCGAAGAAAAAGCCGACAGCCCAAACAGCCGCCGAAATTCCCAGCATCCAAGCACTGAACACCCGCAGGCGCCTGCACGCATCCGCCTTCGCCTTGTCCGCAGGGCAGGGCAGGTTGGCAGAACGACGGTGCAACAGCCCCGCCGCCGCCAGCATCAGGCCTGATCCCGCGAACAGCCACGCCTTGTATTGCGTCAAAGCCACAAGCCATGGCGCGACCGTCACCAGCCCCGCAAGGCTTGCCCCCAGCCCCAGCGTCACCAGCAGCGCCGGAAGCGCGCAGCACAGCAGCGTTGAGGTAGAGGCGAACAAGCTCAATGTCGGTGCCAGCGTGTCCTTCAGGCCGATAGTCCGGCCCGTCGCGTCAACGCCCGCCATCAGCGCGGCTCGCGCACGATCCCCGTCACGGCATAGCCGCTGTCGGTGATCAGCTTTGTCAGCGTCGGGTCATCCAGCTTCGCGCCCGCCTTCAGGCCCAGGTGCACCTCGCCCTTTCCAAGATCGACATGCACGCCCGAAACATCGCTGCGCTTCTTCATCATCGCCTCGATCGAGCGTGCACAGAAATCGCACACCAGCCCGTTCACCTTCACGGTCACCATCTGCCCGCCCGTGGTGGCATGGGCGGGCGCCGCGGTGAAAGCCGGTGCAACAACGGCACAGGCAGCAAGAGCCACAGCCAAAAACAATCTTCTCATCAGTCTATCCTCTCATCAAAAACGAAAAACTGAGTTCACGATCAGCCCGCCCCGGTCGGTGATCCCGGCCTCGACAAGCAAAGTGCGATAGAAAATCCGCGCGACAGCGGCCGGAACAATCTCGTCCCGCGCATCAGACGTCCGCCGCACCTGGGCGAACAGCCACAGATGCGCATCGCCATAGTCGCCCGCATAAGGTGCCCAGCCAAAGCGGGCCATCTGCATATCGCTGGTCCCGATGCCGCCGTCTCCACCGCCTGAAACATGGGTCAGGCGCGCCATCCCCATCACCATCACGCGGCGGTTTTCCCAATCGGCCTGCGCTTCCACAAAGCCGGCCGGGCGCAGCACATCGCCATCTTTCCACGCACCACCGGCCAACCCTGCAACATACAGGTTCGCCTGCGCCGCCGGCATGTTCCAGCGCTTGGCAAGCCAGGTGGCCTGCACGCCGGCCATGGTCCATTCCTCCTCGCGCATCCGCTGTACACGGCCGCCGATGCTGTAATGGCGGTCTGGCGTGTAATGCAGCAGCAGCGAACCCATCATCGGGTCCAGCTCCTGCATCACGGTTGTTCCGCCGGGGTAGGATACGGGCCGCGCATCCGCGCCCGTCGCCACCATTCCCAGCAGCAGGGGCCCCAGAAGCAGGGGGGCGGCCGCCACAGCAGCCGCAAACATAGTCCGCATATCGAAAAGGTCCTTCGGTCCAACCGGGCAGGCCATCGCTTTGCAGCGAGGCATCCCCAAAGACCCCGCGTCAGCGCAGGATCAGGCGGTCAGGCCGAAAATTTCGGAGGTCGCTCGTCCGCCAGGCCGCTGCCCAAAGGCGCACCGGCCATCATCAGCGGTTCAACAACAGCACGCACGAACCCGCTCACGACAGGTGCGGCAGATGCAAAAAAGGCCGCAGCCGGTGTACAGGCTCCATCACAGTCCCCCGGGCAGCAATCCGGCTTGGCTGGTGCTGTCTCGGCCTGTGCATCGGCCCCATGGCAAGGCGCTTCAACCGCTGCGGCAACCACAGGCAAGCCCGCCATCCCAGTCGCCATCCCAGTCGGCATCGCCATAGCAGTCGCCATCGCAGACGAATGCACGCCGCCGAACAGCAGCGCCATCACGGCCATCATCGAAAGAAACCAGCGCGCACCCATCAGCCAATCTTATCCCAATCCCCCCGCTCGCGCAAATCGCTTCATGCAGCTAGAACGGCCGGCATGCCCGCACTACAGATGATAACCCGCCCGGATGGCGTCAGGCTCGTCGCCCGCCACCAGCCCGGTGCCGGGCCGACGATTATGTTCCTGCCCGGATATATGTCGGATATGGCGGGCACCAAGGCCCAAGCGCTCATGGCCTGGGCGCAGACAAAGGGCCGCGCCTGCCTGCTTCTCGATTACTCCGGCTGCGGCCAATCCGAAGGCGCGTTCGATGATGGCTCCATCCAGCGCTGGGCGGCAGACGCCCGGGCCGTCGCCGATGCGCTCGCACCCGGCCCCCTCCTTCCCGTCGGCTCGTCCATGGGCGGCTGGGTCATGCTGCACCTTGCGCTCGCCATCCCCCGGCGCATCCACGCACTCGTCGGCATTGCAGCCGCCCCCGATTTCACCCGATGGGGCCTCCAGCCCACCCCGGAGGATACCGAGCGCCTCGCCCATCAGGGTTTCACCACCCGCCCCAGCGCCTATGCCCAAAGCCCCTATCGCTACAGCCGCACATTGGTGGAGGCATCCGAGGCCGCCTGCCTCCTGCACGCCCCCATCCCCATCGAGGTTCCGGTCCGCCTCCTCCACGGCCTTGAGGATACAGACGTCCCGTGGGACATTTCGCTCCAGCTCGCGGGCCAGCTTGCATCAGCCGATGTTCAGCTGACCCTCGTCAAAGGCGGAGACCATCGCCTTTCCACACCCGCCGATCTTGCGCTTCTTGCGGGCACCATTGAAAGCCTCCTATGAAACCGTTCCTTCTCGCCGCCCTTCTGGTCGCCGCGCCTGCCGCCTTTGCCCAGCCTGTCCCCGGCAAAAGCTATGATTCCGCGCTCGATCGCAAGCGCTACGATGGATGCGTCCGCGCCATTTCCACAGATGCCGCCAAGGCCGAACAGTTTGCGCTCGAATGGCAGGGCATGGGCGGCGGCCTTCCCGCCCGCCACTGCCAGGCGCTGGCGCAGCTCCACCGCGAACAGTTCGCCGCCGCGGCCAGCACGCTGGTAAAGGCCGCAAAGGCCGCCGAAGCGGAAAAGAGCCCGCTTGCAGCCGATTTCTGGGGTCAGGCCGGAAATGCGGCGTTTCTTGCCGGAGACAGCAAGGGCGCTGTCGGTCATTTCACAACCGCCATCACCCAGGCGGGAGACTTCGCGCCCGGGCGCACCGCAAACCTGCTGGTCGATCGTGCCCGCGCCGAAACGGAGCTTGGCAACATCCCCGCCGCCCGCGCCGATATCGACAAGGCGCTCAGCCTGAACCGCAACGACCCGATCACCTGGATGCTCTCCGCAGCGCTCGCCCGCCGCGAAAACAACCTGGCCCGCGCCAGCCAGGAAATCAGCCGCGCCTCCACGCTCGCGCCATCCGATCCGGACATCATGTTCGAACAGGGCAACATAGCCGCCGCCAACGGCGACCGGGAGACCGCCCGCAAGGTCTGGGAGATGACGGTGAAGGCAGGCCCGGGCAGCCCGGCGGCCCAGATGGCCACAAAAGCGCTTGCGGCAGAAAGTGGGCCTTCCGTCCCCTGAAAGCCCGCTTCAATCCCGCAGGAACAATCCCGCAATCGCGGGCGGAACGCGCGCCGGGCGCATCGACACCCTGTCCATCAGCACCCAGGTCGTTCGGGCCTCGACGCGCACGCTGTCGTCCGGCCCGGTCAGCGTCGTGCAGCGGTCGAACCGAGCTCCCCGCGCGTTCTCGCCCCAGGTCTCGGCCTGCAGCACCTCGCCCGGCAAGCTGGCGCGGCGGTAATCGATCTCGTGCCGGCTCACCACCCAGATGTAGCGCACCACGTCGTCAGCAGAAGCAACGGCCGCCCAGTGCGCGGTCGCAATCGCTTGCAGCCAGCGCACGATGACGGCGTTGTTCACATGCCCCAGTTCGTCGATGTCGGCAGCCTCCGGCATGATCTGCATCCGGAAGCTGGCGGCCATTAGGCCTTCGCCAGTCCGTCGAACGCGGCCAGTATGAAGGCGAACTCCTCGGCCACTTCGCGCAAACTGTCGAACCGGCCGGATTTCCCGCCGTGCCCGGCCCCCATGTTGATCCTCAGCAGCAGCAGATTGTCGTCGGTTTTTACCGCGCGCAGCCGCGCCGCCCACTTGGCCGGCTCCCAATAGGTCACACGCGGGTCGGCAATACCGCCGGTGATCAGCATCGCGGGGTAATCGCGCGCCACCGTCTGGTCATAGGGCGAAAGCCGGATCAGGCGCTTCAGCACTTCGGGGTCGGTTCGCGGGTTGCCCCACTCCGGCCATTCACCCGGCGTCAGCGGCAGCGTCTCGTCCAGCATGGTGTTCACGATATCCACAAACGGAACATGCGCCACGATCGCGCGCCAGAGCTCCGGGGCCTGGTTCACTACTGCGCCCATCAGCCAGCCGCCCGCCGAACCACCGCTGGCCGAAGTAAAGCCCGCTCGGCCGAAACCCTGTGCGTGCAGATGCTTCGTCACGTCGATGAAGTCGTCGAAGGTGTTGCCGCGCTTCTCCAGCTTCCCGTCCAGATACCATTGGTATCCAAGGTCGTCGCCGCCCCGCACATGGGCGATGGCATAAGCAAAGCCCCGGTCCAGCAGCGAAAGCCTGGCCGACGAAAAGCTCGGCGGAATGGCAATCCCATAGGATCCATAGCCATACACATGCAGCGGCTGGGAGCCGTCTTTCCGGTAACCCTTCTTGTACACGATGGAAACGGGCACCTTCGTCCCGTCCCGCGCCGTCGCGATCAGCCGCTCGGTCGCGTACAGGCTCGCATCATACCCCGACGGAATGTCCTGCACCTTGCGCGTCACCAGCTCGCCCGATGCCACCTGGTAATCGAACACCGTGTTGGGCGTCACCATCGATGAATAGCTGATCCGCAAGTTTGGCGCGTCCGGTTCGGCATTCGATCCCAAAGAAGCAGCATAGCTCGCTTCGGGGAAGGCAACCCGCCGCTCCGTCCCATCAGGGAACAGCAGCCGGATCTGGTCCAGTCCCTCCACCCGCTCCTGGATCGCCAGATAGGATGTGAAGGCGGTCATGCCGGTCAGGTAAACCCGGTCCGATCCCGGAACGAGCGCGGTCCAGATCGCCGGCTCGGCAATCTTCGCCGTCGCGACGCGAAAGTTCACATTCGCATCGTTCGTCAGGATGAACAGCGTGTCGCCCCGTGCATCCACCGAATACCGCAGGTTTGCCTTGCGTGGCCGCACGATCCGCGCCGGCGCCGCGGGGTTCGCGGCATCCAGCAGCCGCACTTCCGTCGTCGTCGCGATATAGCTGTTCAGCACGATATGCCGGCGGTCCTGTGTGGACGACGCCTGCAGCCAGTAACCAGCCTCCGTCTCCTCATACAGAAGCTGGCTGTCCTTCATACCCAGCCGGTGCAGCCAGGCCTTGGTCGGCCGCCATTCCGCCGAAGCTTGGGTCCACACCACCGATTTCGAATCCGACGACCAGACCGGATCGCCCAGCGAGTCGGCCGCCACCGTCTCCAGATCCTTCCCGGTCGCGATGTCGCGGATCACCAGCTTGAAACGTTCGGATCCATCGGTGTCGGTCGAATAGGCCAGCAGCCTGCCATCAGGGGACACCACAAGCGACCCAAGCCGGAAATACGCCTTGTCCTCGGCCAGCGCCGTTTCCGAAAGCAGCAATGCATCCGGTCCGCCGGCCACAGGCTTGCGGTACCAGTCCCGATATTGCCCGCCCGGCTTGAACGCCCACCAATACAGCCAGTCCCCGTCCGGATAGGGAACGCTGGAATCATCCTCCTTCACCCGGCCCTTCAGCTGCTCGAACATCGCCTCCACCAATATCGAATGCTCGCGCATCCGGTCCTCGAAGTAGGCGTTCTCGGCCTTCAGATATCCCAGGATTTCCGGGTCATCGACCTTGGGGTAATCCGCGTCCTTCAGCCAGGCATAGGGATCCTTCACGGTAATTCCGTGCAGCGTGAACTGGTGGTCGCCGACGCGCGCAACAGGAGGGGGCATTCGGGTCTTTCCAACAGCAGAAAAGGCGGGTGCGGAAATCGGAAGGGCAGCAACAAGGCTGCCGGCGACAAAGGTTCGACGGTCCATCCCGTGCCCTTAGGCCCAGCCAATGTTATCTTGCAACACAGCTGATCGTGACATGGTGCAACATCTGTTTACGCCCCAGGGCGTTGCAACCGCCCGCCCTATTGGCTAGCGCAAGCGCCATGCACGCGGCTGCAGGCCGCCGGGATTGCAACTGTACGGGGTCTTCCATGCTGAACGTAAGTGCTGCTGATGTCGTCGCGGAACCCTATCCGCACGTCATTTCCGATTCCATACTCGATCCGGCGATGTTCGCACGGCTCGTCGCCGAATATCCCGATGCAGGCCTGTTCGCCGAAAACGCAGCCGACACAGGCGGCAAGGGCAGCCGCGCCGGCAAGGAAACCGGCTTCGATATCTACCGGGGCGACACTACCTACGATCGGCTGATCGCCCGGTCCGCGGCGTGGTCCGAATTCGATGCCTGGATCAACTCGCGCGCCTTCGTCGACAAATATCAGGAGCTGTTCGGGCCGCACGCATCCGATATCGGCATCTCAGTCGATATCGTGAAATCCACCTACGATCGTAGCTACATCGAACCACGCGATGTGCTGACGGCAACCGAAACGCTGGGTGAAAAGATCGCCGGCGCCGCCCACAGCCTCACCCGTCCGATGCGGATGGGCCACCCGACCGATCTCTTCACCCGGCTCGATATCACGCGCTCGCTCGGCGGCTACGCCAAGCCGCCACACTGCGACCGGCCGAACCGGCTGTGCTCGCTCATCATCTACTTCACAGATGCCGAAGATGTCGGTCTCGAAGGTGGCGATCTTCTCGTCTTCAAGGCGAAACAGGCCGTGCCCGTCGAAAAGGCGCCCCGCCATCCCCGCCCGAACGCGGTGGATATCGTCGCCCAGCTGCGGCCCAAGGCAAACCTTGGCGTGTTCTTCCCCTGCAGCAACAACAGCTATCACGGTGTCACCGCCGTCACCAGCAAGGGCGTGCCGAGGGATTTCCTCTACATCAACATCTCGGGCCGCTCCGCCAGCCTCTGGTAGGCCCTGTACCAGGGCTCGATGCGGACGACTCATCGAGTTTGGCCTGTCGGTCGGCGCGAGGGGAGCGCTTGCGGCGTTCCGCCGAACGGAAGGGCTATTGTCGGCGGGACGCAGTATTACCGCCGGATCAGCACGAGTGCGGCCGCGATCATCCCCGCGCCGACCAGTTCAGCAGGCCCGAGCGCCTCGCCGAACATCGCCCAGCCTGCCGCGGCCGACACCAGCGGCTGAACCAGCAGCCCGATACCCACAACGAAAGCCGGCAAGCGGCCGCTCGCGAACACCATCAATCCCTGCCCCAGAAGCTGGCTCGAAATTGCCAGCGCCATCACCGGCCGCCAGTCCGTCGGCCAGAAGGCCCCCGGCGCCAGCAACGCTACCGGCAGCAACACGATCACCGAGGCAAAGGTCGACATTGCCAGCACCGTTGCGGTCGAAAGCCGGCCTCGCAACCGCATGATCGTCAGCAGATAACCGGTATAGAATGCCGCCGCGCACAAGCTCAGCAAGTCGCCCAGCAGATGCTCTGCTCCAAGCTGTGCCGAACTGCCGAACAGCAGCATCGTGCCCGCGCCCGCAAGCGCCAGCGATTGCAGCGTCGTCTTCCCCGGCCGCTCGCGCCGAACCAGCAGGGCCCAACCCGCCAGCATGAACGCCGTGGTGTTCGCAAACAGGGTGGCGTTCGCCATCGAAGTCCGCACGATCCCCAGATGCCAGGCTATCAGGTCGCTCGCAAAGAAGGCCCCCGCCGTCGCCGCCACGCCCCACGGCAGGGCGCCAAAGGCGACGCGCTCAGGCTCCCGCGAGCGCAGCACCAGCGCCACCACCAGCAGCACCGGCGCCGCCAGCGCCATCCGCCAGAAGGCGGATGCAACGGGCCCCACATCCGCCATCCGCACCAGCAGCGGACCGAAGGCCAGCATCGTGGACCCCAGGAACAGCCCCACAAGCGGCCAGCGCGCAGGAACCGCCGGCTCAGGCGAAGCGTTCGTGTCGGTGGCCATCGGCTGCGCCTAGAGCATGTCCCGATCAGATGGAATCATTTGCATCGGGAACCCATGCGGAAAAACAACAGGATAGAGCGGCCGTTCCGATGCAATCAGAACGAGGCCCGCTCTGGCAGTGCGGCCGGTCGCTGTCAGCCAAGCCCCTGCACAAAGGCGCGCAGGTCCGCCAGCAAAAGCTCTGGCTCCTCCAGCCCGGCGAAATGTCCGCCACGCGGCATGTCCGTCCAGTGCACCACATTATAGCCCCGCTCCACCATCGATCGCGGTGGAAAGGCCAGCAGGTCACGCGGGAAGGCCGCAACGCCCGTGGGCACTTCGATCCGCTTGCCATCCGGGATCGAAAATCCCCCTTCCAGGAACATCCCCCGGTAAATCCACGTCGCCGAAAGGAAACTTCGTGTCGAAAGATAGATCATGATCGTCGTCAGCAGCGTGTCGAGCCCGAAGGGCGGATCGCCATGCCCATCATCCGTATCAGACCAGCCGCAATATTTCTCAGCCAGCCATGCCGCCACGCCCATGGGTGAATCCATCATCGCAAAACCAAGGCTCTGCGGCTTGGTGCCCTGCAACACCAGATACCCCGTCTCGGTTGCCCGGATCATGGTCGCCCAGCCCAGCCACCGCTTCTCTTCGGAGGTATTGGCAGACATGTCGGCAGATCGCAGGCCATAGCCGTTCAGGTGCACAGCTTCGACCCGCGCGCTGTCGATCCCGATCCACCCGCCGATCACGCTGCCCCAGTCGCCACCTTGATAAACAAAGCGGTCATAGCCCAGCACGCCCATCAGCCGGTCGTACATCCCGGCAACCGCGCGCGGCCCCATCGGCTGTTTTGGCTTGTCACTCCAAGCATAGCCGGGCAGCGAAGGTGCCACCACATGAAAGGCCGGCGCGCTCGCATCCTCGGGCTCCGCCAGCCGGTCGATGATCGCCTCGAACTCCATCACGGAACCCGGCCAGCCATGCGCAATCAGCAGCGGCCGCGCATCCGGCCGCGAAGACCGCTTGTGGATGCAATGCAGATGAAACCCCGGGTCCACCTCCACCCGAAAATGGGGAAAGCTGTTGATCCGCTCCACCGCCGCCGGCCAGTCGAACATGGTCAGCCAATGGTCGCGCAACCGCTCCATATAGCCGCGGTTTGCCCCATGCTCCCATCTGTGTCCGTCGGGCTCCTCGAAAAAGCGGAATTCCTCCACCCGCCGCCGAACCCAGACGGCTTCCTCCGCGTTTGCGGGAACCGTAAAGGGGGTCGCGCTCATGCCGCCATCGCTCCTGCCTTGCGCTCGGCCTTGATCGCATGGGCGATCTTCTCCGCAATCATGATAGTGGGCGCATTGGTGTTGCCTGAAACCAGGTATGGCATCACCGAGGCATCCACCACCATCAGCCCCTCCACCCCGTTCACATGCAGGCCGATGTCCGTCACCGCATCGGCATCCGGTCCCATCCGGCAGGTGCCCACCGGGTGGTAGATCGTCTCGGCCCACCCTTTCAGCTTTTCCAGCAGGGCTTCGCCTGCCACATCCGGGCCCGGCCACACCTCGCCCGCGTTAAACCGCTTCAGGGCCGGCTGCTGCCCGATCCGCCGGGCAATCTCCACGCCCTTCAGGATCGTCTGCACATCTTCGGGTGCCGAAAGATAATTCGGGTCGATCGCCGGATGCGCCAACGGATCGGCCGATTTCAACCGGATCTCGCCCCGGCTTTCGGGCCGCACCTGGCACACATGGGCCTGGTAGCCATGCTCCGGGTCCAGCCCGCCCATCCCGTGGGCATTCCCCTTCACCGGCATGAAATGCATCTGGATATCGGGCGCAGCCAACCCCTCGCGCGTCGAAACGAACGCCCCGGCCGCCGTTGGCATATAGCTGGCATTGCCCTGCTTGCGGAAAATCCAGTCGAGCGCAGCCACCACCTTGGTCACCGGGCTCGAATTGCCGTTCAGCGTGATCGGCTCGCTGCACTTCCACTGCACGATTACATCCAGATGGTCCTGCAAATTCTGCCCCACCTGCGGGCGATCGCTAACAACATCGATCCCCATCGCCCGCAGATGCGCCGCCGGCCCGATACCCGACAGCATCAGTAACTGCGGCGAATTGATGGCCCCGCCGCTCAGGATGATCCGCCGCCCCATCACCCGCTGCCCCCCGGAATAGCTGACACCCACGGCCCGCTTCTCCTCGAACAGCAGCTTTTCGGCCAGCGCCCCGGTCATGATCTTCAGGTTCGGCCGGGCGCGCACATCCGGCGTCAAATAGGCCCGAGCGGCAGACCAGCGCTGCCCGTCCCTGATGGTGGAATCATAGGCGCCCGCGCCTTCGAACTGCGCTCCGTTGAAATCATCGGACCGCGGAAAGCCAGCCTCCACAGCGGCGTCGATGAAGGCACCGTTCAGCACATGCGGCAGCATCCGCCGCGTGGTGGAAAGCGGCCCGTCGCCGCCATGCCATTCGCTCGCACCCCGGTCCGAACTTTCGCTCTTGCGGAACCAGGGCAGCACATCGGCCCAGCCCCAGCCGGTGCAGCCGGACTGCGCCCAGCGGTCATAATCGCTCGAATGCCCGCGAATATAGACCATCCCGTTGATCGACGATGATCCGCCCAGCACCTTCCCTCGCGGCCAATACAGCGTGCGTCCGTTCAGCTGTGCCTGCGGCTCGGTCTGGAATCCCCAGTTCAGCGCATTGTTGTTTTCGGGCGGCAGAATCTGCGCGATGCCGGCAGGCATGTTGATCATCATGCTCTTGTCATTGCCGCCCGCCTCCAGCAGCGCGACCCGGGTTCCCGGGTCCTCCGAAAGCCGCCCGGCCAGTGCACATCCAGCAGAACCCGCGCCCACGATCACGAAATCGAAACTGTCGCCCACGCCGATATCCTCCACCCTGGCCAATCAACGCCCCCATGCCTCCCGGCACGCAGACTGGGCCTTTTGCCCAGCCTAGCCAAGCAGGGCCTGCCATTCCAGCCTGTGCAAAGTCGGGTGATCGCCCGCCTCTTCCGCCCGGCCCCGGCCCCGGCTAGGAACGGCGGTATGCCCCGCCTTTCCCCTTTCATCGCCCCGCTTCTGCTGATGGCCTCCCTTGTCCTCAGCGGATGCACCGTCGGCGCCATGCACCGCACCCACATGCCTGCGCCCGTCGCGCCGGATCTCGCCGCCGTCTTCGATTGCCTGCGCGAAAACCGCCTCGCGCTGGTATCCGCCCATCGCGGGCAGGCCAACCCCGAACGCGCCGAAAACGCGATGTCCAGTTTCTCCGAATCGCTCCGTAAAGGTCCCATCCTGATCGAGATGGACATCGCCCGCGCAGCAGATGGCGCGCTCGTCCTGATGCACGACAGCACGCTCGATCGCACCACAACTGGCACCGGCCCTGTCACGAAAAAAACCTACCCCGAACTCCGCCGCCTCCACCTGAAAGACCCTGAGGGCAAGCAGCTGGACGAACGCATTCCCAGCCTCGATGAAGCCCTCACCTGGGCCCGGCGCAACGGCGCGATGCTCCAGCTCGATCTGAAGCGCGGGGTCCCGCTTGCCGATGTCGTCGCCGCAGTCCGCCGCGCCGACGTCGAGCGCCAGGTCATCATCATCGCCTACAACCGCGCCGACACCGAAAGCGCATTGCGCCTCGCGCCCGGCATGATGGTCTCGGGCAGCGGCCGGAACGCTGCTGAAACCACCGCCATCCTTGCCGGGGCCAACCAGCGCCTGCTCGTCTTCACCGGCCTCACAGAGCCCGATCCCGCCTTCATCGCCCGCCTCGACGCAGTCGGCGCAGAAGCAATCACGGCCACGCTCGGCAAAGCCGGACAGCGGCTGGATGATCGCTACATGGTCGACGACGACGGGCGCGAATATGCCGATCTCGCCGCCCGGGGCGTCGCCCTCATCGCCTCCGATCGCCCGGTCGACGCCTGGCGCGCCCTGAAAGATGCCAACCGGGACGGAACCATCTGCCTGAAAGGAAACAAGACATGAAAGCCATCCGGTTCGAGACCGCAGGCAGCCCGGATGTCATGAAGCTCGTCGATCTCGATCTCGCAGAGCCCGGCCCCGGCGAAGCCCGCGTCCGCCATAGCGTTATCGGCGTCAACTTCATCGATACCTACCACCGCTCCGGTCTCTACCCGATGCCGCTGCCCGCAGGCCTCGGCGTCGAAGCCGCCGGCGTCGTCGAAGCCGTGGGGGAGGGGGTCTCCCACATCGCACCGGGGGATCGCATCGTCTATTTCAGCAGCACGACCGGCGGCTATGCAACGCATCGCGTCATGGAAGCCCGCTGGCTCGTGAAGCTGCCCGATGGCATCGCCGACGAAACCGCAGCCGCGCTGTGGCTGAAGGCCTGCACAGTCGAATTCCTCGTCGAACGCTGCGCCAGGGTAAAGGCGGGCGATACCGTCCTCGTTCAGGCGGCCGCCGGCGGTGTCGGCGTGCTTCTATGCCAGTGGCTGAAGTCTGCGGGCGCCACCGTCATCGGCACCGTCGGTTCGCCCCAAAAGGTTGCGATCGCGCAGGATGCCGGCTGTGATCACGTCCTCGCCTACGCCGATGTCCCGGCAAAAGCGCGGGCTTTGACCGGCGGCACAGGCGTCGATGTCGTCATCGACGGCGTCGGCAAGACCACCTTCGAAGCCTCGCTCGACAGCCTCCGCCGGCGCGGGCTCCACATCAGCTACGGCAACGCGTCAGGCCCGATCGGTCCGGTCGATTTCGGGATCCTCGCGCGCAAGGGCTCGCTCTACACAACCCGGCCCACGCTGTTCGATTACTACGCCACGCCAGAGGATTTCGCCGCCGGTACCAAAGCCGTGTTCGCCAGGATCGCCAGCGGGGTCCTGAAGCCCCACATCGGCCAAACCTTCGCGCTCGCCGACGCCGTGAAATGCCATCAGGCCCTCGAAGCCCGGCAAACCATCGGCTCGTCCCTGCTCATCCCCTAAGGACATGGGAGACACCCGCCCCTGCCTGTACTGCAGGCGGGGGCATGTCATCACATCTTGTCCTCGCCTATGATCGGGAGGACTACCGGCACCACCTGTTGCCCGCCGGTCACGATCATGTTGATCGCCACATACAGAATCAAGGCGAGGCCAATCCAGCCGATCCATGGATAGCGTTCGATCAACTGCGCGATGAAATTGGCGGCAATTCCCATCAGCGTAA
>Ga0335395_10000365_pt1 | contig 28996 bp, 23 predicted proteins | sample MAT02_FD_205744 | JGI IMG/M metagenome (GOLD analysis project Ga0335395, IMG submission 205744) | Freshwater microbial communities from Lake Fryxell liftoff mats and glacier meltwater in Antarctica - MAT-02 (spades assembly) (version 2) ... | reverse complement strand
GAGATTAGGAATCCGGCGATTAGGAATCCGGCGATTAGGCCCCGGCGGTTGAAACCGCGTCTACACAAACAATGTCCGCCTCCGCGGACGAAGAGGGTATTCGGAGATTAGGAATCCGGCGATTAGGAATCCGGCGATTAGGCCCCGGCGGTTGAAACCGCGTCTACACAAACAATGTCCGCCTCCGCGGACGAAGAGGGTATTCGGAGATTAGGAATCCGGCGATTAGGCCCCGGCGGTTGAAACCGCGTCTACACAAACGATGTCCGCCTCCGCGGACGAAGAGGGTATTCGGAGATTAGGAATCCGGCGATTAGGAATCCGGCGATTAGGCCCCGGCGGTTGAAACCGCGTCTACACAAACAATGTCCGCCTCCGCGGACGAAGAGGGTATTCGGAGATTAGGAATCCGGCGATTAGACTTGATTGCTAGTTATAATGATGGATAACCAACGACGAACGACGAATAACTATGGTACTGTTAACCGCAAAAGTCTCTGCTAACGAGTTGGCAAATTTGGCTGTAGATTTGATTCGGAAATCTGGGTGCGAATACGGTGATGTGCGTTTTTGCAGTTACCGGAGGCAAAGTTTGTATGCGCGCGATCGATCTTTAAGCAATATCTCCGATAATGTAAGTTCCGGTTTTGGCGTGCGAGTGCTGCTAGACGGCGCTTGGGGCTTTGCCGCCAGTCACAGCAAAACACCCGCAGAAGTTGCCAGAATCGTCGCTTTGGCCGTGGAAATCGCTAAGGGCAGCCGCTTGACTCAAAAGGAACCGGTGCGCTTAGTACCCGTCGAAAAATATGTCGATACTTACATTAGTGCGATCGCAATTGACCCATTTTCTGTACCCGTTGCTGACAAAGCCGAACTTTTATTAACCATCAACGAGCGCCTGCTATCGCACGAATCACAAGGCATCAAAAAAGCTTATTCTTTTTTAACATTCAACCGCGAAGACAAGGTTTTTGCGTCCACAGAAGGCTCGCTAATCGAACAAACAATCTACCGCAGCTATCCGGGTTTTGGCTGTACGGCAATTGCGGGCGGCGATGCCCAAAGTCGCAGTTACGAACGCCCGCCGCTAAACATCGGTTACGAACATATTAATCCCGATGATTTGTTGAGTCAAGTCGCCAGAGTTGCCGCCGAAGCGATTGAGAAAGTTGCTGCGCCAAAAATCCCTGCTGGCATTTGCAAATCCCTGATTCTTAAGCCGACAAATTTGTTTCTGACTATCCACGAATCCGTCGGACATCCAACGGAATTAGACCGGGTTTACGGCTACGAATCAAATTTTGCTGGCACGAGTTTTGCTACTACCGATAAGTTAAATAAGCTGCAATACGCTGCACCTTGGGTAAACTTCAAGTGCGATCGCACTCAACCCCACGGCCGCGGTACAATGGGTTACGATGATGAGGGCGTAAAATCGCAGGATTGGTACGTTGTCAAGGATGGAATTTTAGTTGATTATCTCACTGACAGAGAAACAGCTTATCGCCTCGGACGTGCTAGCAGCAACGGTTCTGCCTGCGCTGACAGTTGGTCGAGCGTACCGATGGTGAGAATTCCCAATTTGGGACTGGAACCGGGCCCGGATGGCGGCAGTCATACTGCTACTTTGGATCAGATGATTGCTGATACGGAAGATGGGATTTTAATTGATGGTATAGGCAGTTTTTCCATTGACCAACAGCGGCGCAATTTTCAATTCGGCGGTAATGCTTTTTGGAAGGTGGAAAAAGGTAAAGTTGTCGGTATGTTGAAGGATGTAACTTATCATTCAATGAGCACGGATTTCTGGAATCAAGTAGATGCGATTGGCCCTGCTTCCGAACGGGTTCAGTGCGGTACTAATATGTGCGGCAAAGGTGAACCGATGCAGGTTGCTCAGATGACTCACGCTTGTGTGCCGGTGCGGGTTAAAGATATTCAAATTGGGGGAAGGGCTTAATTCGGAATGATTTAACCACAGAGGGCGCAGAGAACACAGAGAGAGAGTATTCGTAGGGTGTGTCGCCTGAGAAAAATCCCTAAATTTAACCTACAATCTGATGGCGACGCACCTTACACATTGGGTGGAATACACAAACCCCAAAAAAGATTGTAGCAAGCTTGTTTATGGCATGACATAAGGTGCGTCGCTATGAGATTTTGGCGGTTTTTTAGAGATTGTCGATGGCGACACACCCTACAGATACTGCGTCAATCTACCTGATATCTGCGATTACAAATTACCATCCAATTATCAATTATGACTGCAACAACAACATCGCCCGCAATCTTAAGCGAAGACAGAGCATTATCTCTGCTAGATTCTATTGTGAAACAATCCTCGGCTGAGGCAGTATTTGTCAGTCTCTCAACAGGCGAAGAATCACTTTCGAGATTTTCGGAAAATCAAATTAGCCAGAATATTAGCAAGACTGTATTTAGCCTCAACATTACTAGCTATTTCGGTAACAAAAGCGCTTCTGCTGCTGTGACAGATTTTGATGAAGATGCGATCGCCCAAACCATCAAGCGATCGCAAGAACTAGCCCGAATTGCCCCCGCAGACCCCGAATGGATGCCGCTGCTGCCCCCTCAAACCTACGGTCTACCCGCGCCCGCGTTCGATGAAGCAACAGCCGCTATATCGCCTCTAGCGCGGGCTGAAATGGTGCGGCAAGCTTGTGCGATCGCATCTCAGGAAGGGGCAGATGCTTCGGGCACTTTGAGCGCTGAGACTTCCCTGTACGCGATCGCCTCGTCAACCGGACTCCGCGCCTGCAACCAGTCTACAGAAGCAAATTTCAGCTTTACAGCCCGCATTGACAACGGTTCTAGCTGGACTGAACGCACAGCTTGGAGTATTAGTCAACTACCGATCGCCCAATTAGCCCAACAAGTTGTCTATCGCGCGATCGCATCCCGCAACCCCCGCGAAATCACTCCCGGCGTGTATCCTGTAATCTTTGAGGGTGCTGCGTTTGGGGACTTGCTACCGTGGATTATTTGGGGGATGGATGCGCGGGCGGCGGATGAAGGGCGATCGTTTATGTCGATCGCAGATGCAGCCGGAAAACCCGCTGGAAACCGCGCGGGAGAACAGCTTTTCAGCCCGTTAGTGCAGGTACAGCGTGATCCAAGTCATCCTTTATTGCGATCGAATAATTTTTTCGGCGACGGATTGAGCAATAACTATTTGGAAATCATCAAAAACGGCGTTCCTCAAAGTTTATCTTATTCCCGCTATTGGGCTGCACAAAAAGGCAAAGAATCAAAAGGTGCTTATTACCCGATCGTGATGACAGGTTATGACCAAAGTTTAGCAGATTTAATTGCTCAAACCGAGCGAGGAATTTTCGTTAGTCGAGCTTGGTATGTCAACTACGTGAATCCGAAAACATCGGAAGTAACGGGCATGACTCGCGACGGTACTTTCTGGATTGAAAATGGTAAGATTGTTTATCCGATTAAAAACTTCCGTTTCAATCAAGTTTTACCTGATATGTTGCGGGATGTGGATGCAGTTAGCGAGGTGAAACGTTACGGCGGTAGTGTCGTGCCCGGAGTGCGCGTGAAAGCTTTTAATTTCACGAGTATTACTGACAGTTTGTAATTGGTGGTTATTCAATGAGTCCACCAGTTAGCGGATGTTTGTAGTGAGGACTTTAGTCCTTTCCATAAGAAGGACTAAAGTCCTCACTACGAACCTACAGTAATTTATTAAAAAAAATGCCAAATATAGATATACGTCCGACTTTAGTCCTTTCCATAAGAAGGACTAAAGTCCTCACTACGAACCTACAGTAATTTATTAAAAAAAATGCCAAATATAGATATACGTCCGGTTAAAAACGCACAAGAATTAGAAGATATGTTTTACCAGCGGTGGCTGGTTTTGCGATCGCCCCTGGGCATGGAAAAGGGCAGCGAAAGGGACAATTACGAAGATACCGCTGTGCATTTAGTTGGAATTTGCGATCGCAAAATCATTGCTTCAGCCCGACTGCGAGAATTATCCCCAGAATTAGGAAGTATCAGTTACGTTGCGGTAATTCCTGAATTTCAAAATCAGGGAATTGGCACTAAACTAATTGAAAAATTAATCACAAAAGCTCAAGCAAAAAATCTCAAAACTTTAAGACTTAAGTCTCGAATTAACGCCATTAAATTTTATCAAAGAATCGGATTTTCCGCACAAGACAATCCCTTTGATTTCCTGGGAATTTCGCACATATTTATGCAGTTAGAAATCTAGTTACTTCATTCTTCAGTCCGCGCAGGCGGACTTTGTTTGTGTAGAAGCGATTTCAATCGCCGAATCATCTTAAATACCCCTTGATTCTTCATTCCGCGCAGGCGGACTTTGTTTGTGTAGAAGCGATTTCAATCGCCGAATTATAAATCGCCGAAGTATAAAGGGGGTAGCCTACAAACATTAACTCCTCCTTTTTCGAGTAAAAATGAATATTTTCTACAGAATACTTCACAAATTCAGACTCTTTCTGAGCACCACAAGAACCTTTGAGTCGAACAGTTTTGGTTTCATCTTTCACCAAATCAGCACGATAAGTATAAGTACCATCAGCTTTCTCAAAAGTAATTTCAGCCAATAAAGCATCATTTTTGGTATCTGAATCGATAATTTTGCTGGCGATTTTATAATTAAACCAATCCCACCCGTAAAGCATGATTAACTCTCTCTCAAAAACTTGGATAGGATTTGACAAAACTCCCGAACCACGGTAAACTTTGTTCAAGCATTCGATATCGCCAGTGCGTGTTAAGATTGACTGCAACGAAGTGCGATCGAGATTTCCGTAATATCTCCCATCAGTCAAATCGATCGCAGTCGGTGCCATCCGATGTCCCCCAAAGTGACTGGATCTCCAAACACGAACGTCATCCAATCCTAACTCCGAAACCAAAGCCGTTGCTTGGGCATAAAAAGGATTTCCATATCTCGCACAACACATATCATGACTACCGTGAGTGCAAACCAAAATATCTCTACTAGGCTTGTTATCTGTTTCGCAATCCGGCACTTCTCCAGCTAAATAGCTTTTGACAATTCCCGCTACTTTGTCAATGTCATCTACATTAAATTCGTGCTTTTCATAACCGCCAAAAAGTTCTTGATGTTTGTTGTCATAAATCAAGATTTTGCGCTTATTTGCACATTTATGTTTATCGCTGTTGATTAACAAAAATCTGACTTTCTGCTTTGAATGTTCTACTTCCTCTACCAAATCTCTCAGATTTTGGGGAACTTGCTTTGAGTTGAAAGCTTCCGACTCCCAAGGTAAGCAGCATTCAATCAATACATATGTTTGGTAATTGCTACCAGTGCCAATAATATCCTCTTGAGCGCATTTAGAAGCATCAGCACAAAAAAACTTATCCATCATTCTCTACCTCATTTTATACGTTAGATTTTTTTCTTTTCACAACCCATATATAAGAACTCATGTTCTTCTCTAGTTTTAACCAACAAAAATAATTCCGTCAACTACCAGTTGCGACAAAAGCGGAACTACATCTATTTCCCAATCATAATCAGGCAACCAATCCATCACATCCTCCCCAGTAAAAAACTCCATACTGAATAAATTGTCCATAAATTTAGCTGTTACTCCTCTCACAGATACTTCTTTACCTGCAACAACGATTTTGTATCCGCACCCATCAGATAATTCATGAATTCTGACTCGTTGAAACTGGGGAATTCTAAATTTGGTTTGCACACCGTAGGGGAAAATGTTGAATCCTGCTTGATGAGGCAAAGAATATTTAGCAACTGGTTTTCCTAAACTATCCAGATAACTGCTATACTCATCTGCCAGATTTTTACTGTTGGCGTAGCGGTGCAATTCAGCAATTAAGTTGTTGACATTTGCATTGATCGAATCTGCGTTTGTTCGCAATGGTAAACTTTTGCGCCATTCTGATTGTTCGCGCAATTCACTCACCAACCATTCTAACAGGTCAATTCCGGTTTTGCAATGTATTCCCAATGTTAAATGCAGCGATGGTTCCTCGCAAGCAACTGCATAATGCCAATGTCCGCGCGGTATGTACAGCACATCGCCTGGATGTAAAGTGCAGTTTAAATATGCTGCGGTTTCTGGTGGTGGAAAAGATGAAGATTTTTGCTCTTTCAGCGGATACTTGATTGTGTCTTCAAATACATACCACTGCTTGATTCCGTCTACTTGCAAGATAAAAACTTCGTGGGTGTCATAGTGGGAAGAAAATCCTTGTTTTTCTGGCCATGAACAGTAAGCATTTACTTGATTAGCATAGCCAAAGTCTGACTTTATTTCGGCAGCAAAGTGAGCGATTTCTGGAATTAGTTTGTGTACTTCATTGATAATTAAAGTTGCTCCCGATTGGCAAGATTTAATCAAATTAGCGTTTTCGATTTCATCAAGAACTTTTCCTCCTATTGCTAAGCGAATGTCGGGATATTTTAGTTGGTGAAAATTCAGGATATAGTTGAGTTTTTCCCAGGAGAATAGATGGGCAAAGTTTTTCTTACCTTCGCTGGGAATTACAACTGCTTTGTTAGTCCAGTTGTTGTCTAAAAATTCTTGGAGATTGTATGGTTGTAAAAGGTTGGCGATCGATCGCATCATACTTTATGATAATTATTCTCAATAACTTTTGAACAGTTTAAGTCACAGGAGCATTGCCCCTGTGACTATCCGACCAGCAAAGTAGTAAAATCTATTACTCCTTGCTTGAGGATGCTAAATCTAACAAAAAAATCTGCAATTATTCGTTGCTAACATCACTGCCATCGGCATCAACATTGAGCATAGAAGAGCTATTCTTCGCTGTGGTGTGCTTGGCAATTTCCTTGACTTCTACTTGGATTTTGCTAGCGCGGGACAGTTTGAGAGCCGATCCGTTAATTTGCTTTGACATAATTGTCTCCAATTGTTGTGATACACCTGTTTAGCTGAAGTCTTTCCTGGCTATGATGTTCGGGATTTAACTTTCAGCTTTAAGTAGCCTAACATGAAGTCAATAACTAGCGCAAGTAGTTAATAATACTTTTCAATAAGCTGATGGGATCGTACTTCGCCACAGTCTGGAGAATAGAGTTGAATTCCTTGTACAGCAAGATGTTGGAGATATATCGGCTGTGAGTTAGCCCGATCGACCTTACACATAAAGGAGAACAAGTGCGATCGCTTGTTGACAAATTTCTTTAAAAATACGTATAAGTTTTTGGGAACCGACGCATCTATCTTAAGGTAGAGTATATTTTTTGATAACTTAGGCTGAAAACCAGCTATTATAGTCTGTTGTCTGTTATTTGTTAACTATTGACTATTGTTGTTAGCTATTTGTTAGTTCCAATTCCCAATTCCCAATTCCCAATTCCCCAATAACTAATGAATCAATACTTTGCTACAGTTGCGCGCGGATTAGAAACTATAGCCGCCCAAGAATTAGAACATTTAGGCGCGCAGGATGTACGGCCAGATTTTACTGGGGTTTACTTTTCGGGCGATCGCACTTTATTGTACCGCGTCAACCTGTGGTCTAGAACAATTTTTCGAGTCCTCATGCCGATCGCCGAATTTCAGTGTTACAACTCAGATATGCTCTACGGCGCAGTCCAGAGAATTCCTTGGGACGAATATCTAAATCCTGATAATACCTTAGCAGTCAACTGTACAGGTGGCAACGACAAGTTAAATCATACTCACTTTACAGCTTTGCAGGTCAAAAATGCGATCGCCGACCAACAGCGCCATCAATTCAACAAGCGTTCGAGTGTTGATGTCGAGAATCCCGATTTGCTGATTAATATTCACATTCATCGCGATCGAGGTATCTTAAGTTTAGACAGTTCTGGTGGCAGTTTGCACCGACGCGGATATCGGCCTGCGGTAGGGCTAGCTCCCCTCAAAGAAACCCTAGCTGCTGCTTTATTGGATATGGCAGAATGGACACCGGATTTGCCTTTTTTAGATCCAATGTGCGGTTCAGGAACCTTACCTTTAGAAGCGAGTTTAAAAGCCTTAAATATTGCACCGGGATTGTTTCGAGACAAGTTTGGATTTATGACTTGGCGGGATTTTGACGAACCTTTATGGGATAAATTGTGGGCCGAAGCGGAAAACAGCGAATTACCAGAACTTAAGCAAGTAGTCGTAGGATGCGATCGCGATTCTGATATGTTAACCCAAGCTCGTACCAATGCACAACAAGCAGGTCTTGCAGGTAAAATCCAGTTTGCTAGAACCGAGTTATCCGAATTAGAACCACCATCAGACAGCGGCATTCTGATATGCAATCCTCCCTACGGAGAGCGACTGGGAGACGCTAGCGAATTAGGAGAACTTTATAAAATGTTAGGCGATATTTTCAAGCAGCGTTTTAAAGGTTGGAATGCGTTTATTTTGACAGGAAATAAGGAGTTGGGGAAACAAGTTGGACTCAGGACATCAAAGCGAATTCCAGTGTACAATGGGTCAATTCCGTGTACTTTGCTCAAGTATGAACTGTATTGAATTACCTTTGGCATTCCTCTTCCCCTTCCCCTTTCCTTGATTAAATGTTTCACCTAGCCATCAACTTTGGCTGGAATGACTCCGCACCATTTTCCCACCAAAAAACTGATGCTTTCTGGCGTGGAGAAAGAGTTTTTGAAAGCACGAGTAACTCATCTGGTGAAAAAGGAGCTTTCCAATGATCAGAAAACACTTTAATCGGTTGTCTAGAGTGATAATTAAAAAATATTGCGTCGCGGTGTGACTTGATAGGCATCTTACCGCGATGAAAAACATGGTGAGAGTCGAAAAAAACAACAGTACCTGCTAGCCCTGTACATGAAACCCAATTTGATTGGTCTAAATGTTGCGCTACTTCTGCATCAGAAAATAAAAGTTTTCGTTTGAGAGGGCTTAACTGAGAATTGAAATGCTTTGGAATATATTCAAACGGGCCACTTTCAGGATTCACATCATTCAAGTAAACAGCTATTTTGAGAAGTCTATGATCTTCAGGGTCTTTATGCCACAATCTTGTATGTACCTGCTGTTCGTTCGCAAAATCTTTCTGAAAAAACAAACCCCGGTAAGCAACGGGAACCCCAAGATAATTTTCAGCAATGTCAAACAACCGCTCTTGAAGACCCCATAAAAAGATTTCGGAATTTTTGATAATTTCTGCTGAATTAACATGATAAACGTATTGATCTTCAAAAGCAGGAGATTTTGGATTATTAGGTAATATCGCCTTCACTGCATCCAAAAGTTGTTCATTCATTGGCAATGACAAAGCTTGTAGAGAAGTAATAAAAGCCCCTTCCTTTCTAAGAGCCTCGACAATATACTGATTCGTCGGAGTCAGTGCAGGTAATTTTTTGATGTGTTGAAAAAGTCTCCACTTATAAGATAAGCTAGATTGAAGCAGAGAAGCTTCTCTTTCTATTTTCCTCAAACCTCTATTGAGCATACTAATTTCACTTTTTTAATTGCCGATCTGAAATATATTTATTTTATATCATTACTGATCTCAGGAGCAATATATTGATCGCAAAAGTTTACAAAAAAAGTCATGCCAGCAAATAAGGTCGATCGCCAATTGATAGCAAAATCCTCTTGAATCCCAAAGTATAACTTATTAGATATATATATTTCAATACGGTTCACTTAACACTATTTATGCCCCGGAGATCCCCCTAAATCCCCCTGGTTGTAGGGGGACTTTGAGAGCTTTCTTGTCCCCCCCTTGGGAAGGGGTGTGCCAGGGAGCTCTGTCTTAAGTGAACCGTATTGATATATATTTAGTATTTAATTTGTTGTAATAAGGACTAAAGTCCTTATTACAAACTAAATTACAAACGAAAGTAATTAATGAGGATTAATGCTCGATTTTGAGCGAAATAATCTTGTCGCCTTGGCGAATCTCATTGACGACAGACATATCCTGAGTTTGGCCAAAAGTTGTGTGAACTCCATCTAAATGCGACTGGGGAGAATGGCAAATAAAGAATTGGCTGCCGCCCGTATCTTTACCTGCATGAGCCATCGATAAAGTTCCTGCAATATGTTTTTTGGAGTTGATTTCACACTTGATTTTGTAGCCTGGGCCGCCGGTTCCAGTACCTTTTGGACAGCCACCTTGAACCATAAAGTTAGGAATGACTCGGTGAAACGCTAATCCGTCGTAAAAACCTTTTTCTGCCAAGTCAACAAAATTCTTAACTGTGTTAGGCGCATCTGCATCAAACAATTCCAAATTGATTGTGCCTTTGTTCGTTTCCATAATCGCGCGGGTCATGATTTTTTCCTTACTTTCTAGAATGAGTGTGTTGTCAGCATATAAATTGCGGACTTCGCTTTCATAGCGACAGGTTTCAAGCTGTCGTTATATTTTGACCTTCAAAAGTGTAGCATACTCCGGTAACTTTCATAAGACTTATGCACGCTTTCTGAGAAAACCCGGTTTCTAGCGAGAAACCGGGTTTCTTAATATAAGTCCTATTTTAATTACTGGTGACTTTTTTGCGATCGGGTTCTTCCTGCATATCATTCATATTAAAAATGAAAGGAACCCGACTCGAACCGCTGCCCATAACCAGCACTTTTGGCATCTGAGCGCCGCCGCTTCTCCAAGCTTCAATCGCCTCTTTTTGCAGCACCAAATCGCCGCCCTGAGCCTTCAAAGTTTCCGCCAAAAGTCTTTGAGCTTCTGCCCTACCTTGAGCGCGGTTAATGTCAGCTTGAGCCTGTTGTTCTGCTTCCTGAGCAACATACACAGCCCTTTGCGCCCGCTGTTCAGCAACCTGTTTCTCTTCAACTGCTTTCGCAAAATCTGTCGAGAATCGAATGTTGACAACGCTGGTATCAAGCACGATTACATCATATTTTGACAGCCGTTCCTTCAGTGCAGCATCAAAGTCTTTTTTCAGTTCGCTTCTTTGAGTAATAGATTGTTCGGCGGTTCTCAAAGCTGCTGCTGTTTTAAATGCTTCTTGCGTCTGCGGAGCAATAATCTTTGAAACTATATTCTCCAATGTTCCTTGAGTTCTTCTGACATCAACTATTCTCGAAGGATCGAGGCGAAAATTGATGGCAAAACTAGCATTTAAATCCTGAAGGTCTTTAGTTGCACTCTGGGCGGGAACTTCAAATTTTTGCACTGTTACATCGTATATATCTACCTTGGATATCAGCGGGGGTCTGAAGTGAAATCCTTCTAACAACGCTCCATCTGTGGCTTTTCCTAAAACGCTAACAACCCCTGCTTCACCTGGATTAATGACGACAAAAGAGTTAAAGCCGAGTAGTACCGCGACTACTAATAGAATCCCAGCAATTGCTGATGATATGTTCTGGAAATTTTGAGATTTCAACTTACACGCTCCTTTGTGATAATTCAATTATAATGGTTAAATGGATTGAATAGCCTCTAAAATTTAAAATTTAAAATTTAAAATGGATGGGGTCGCCTCGATAATCTAAAATCTAAAATTTAAAATTTAAAATGGATGGGCTGATGGTAAAAATTGTTAAATACCCCAGAACTTATCACATCGAAGGTTCGCGTTTCCAGCGGGGAGATGAAGACCTCGACAGCGTGCCGTTTAGCGCTATTGCCGATCGCCCTACAACGATCGAAGAAAAGGTAGACGGCGCAAATACAGGCATCAGATTCGCCCCAGACGGGCAAATGCTGCTGCAAAGCCGCGGTCACTTTCTCACTGGCGGGCCGAGAGAAAAACATTTTAACTTATTCAAACAGTGGGCTTTCAGTCTCAGCGGCGTGCTGGGAGAAGTGTTGGGAAATCGTTATATTTTGTACGGCGAATGGCTGTATGCTAAACACACTGTTTTTTACGACTTTCTGCCGCACTACTTTATGGAATACGACGTGCTGGACTTAGAAACCAGTCAATTTTTGAGTACAGAAGCTCGAAAACAATTGTTATCTGCATTGCCGTTAGTGTCAGCTCCAGTGCTGTTTTCGGGAGTTCTGAAATCGCCAAAGCAAATGATGCAGTTGATGGGAAATTCCCATTTTATTGGGCCAGGACATTTGGAGCGGTTGCGCTCCTGCTGTCGGGAAATGGGATTAGATGAACAGCGGTGTTTGAAAGAAACTGACAATAGCGAGATTATGGAAGGTTTGTATATTAAAATAGAAGAAGACGGAATTGTCAAGGCGCGTTACAAGTACGTGCGCGCCAGCTTTTTAACAGCGATTAAAAATGCTGAAGGACATTGGCTGAATCGTCCGATTGTACCGAATATTCTACGTCCCAGTGCAGATTTATTTAAATTTTAGTTAAAAACTCTTAAGAGTCGGCGGTTGAAACCGCTTCTACACAAACAATGTCCGCCTCCGCGGACTAATAAATTACGTTATTAACAAACAGGTGAAACCATGACTACTCTATTATCACCATCCGCAACTTGGACTTTTCCCTTTTGTCCCGAACCGCCCGATTGCTCGATCGACTGGGACAGCATTCAAACACATTTCGACTGGATTGACAACCTCAAAGGATGCCATCAAGACCCAATTTACCACGCCGAAGGAGATGTTTTAATTCATACCAAAATGGTCTGCGAAGCCTTAATATATTCCCCAAATTGGGGTCAATTACCCCAACAAGAGCGTTCTATGCTTTTTTCTGCGGCTTTGCTGCACGATGTGGCAAAACCGGCATATACAAAAATCGAAGCAGATGGCAGAATTAGTTCCAAGGGTCACGCCCGTCAAGGTGCGAGGATGGTTAGACAAATTTTATCTCAATTTGACCCGCCGGTGCAGTTTAGCATTCGGGAGACTGTTTGTGCGATCGTCCAATTCGGCAGTTTACCCATCTGGCTGCTAGACAAACCCAACCCGCAGCAGTCGGTAATTAAAGTCAGTCAAATTGTCCGCTGCGATTTCCTGGCACTTTTAGCAGAAGCAGACGTGCGCGGCCGCCACTGCGCCGACAAACAAGAACTGCTCGATAAAATAGAACTATTTCGGGAGTTTTGTCAAGAAAATAATTGTTTGAATTCTCCCCGACAATTTTCCTCAGCACACAGCCGATTTATCTACTTCCGCAAAGACAACGGCAATCCCGATTACGAAGCATTTGACGATACTAGATGCGAAGTAATTTTGATGTCGGGATTGCCTGGAAGCGGTAAAGATTATTGGATCAAAGAAAATCGGCCAGAATTGCCGATAATTTCGCTGGATGCGCTGCGAAAAGAGATGAACGTTCCTCCCGATGAAACTCCTGGCAATGTAATCAGGGAAGCCAAAAATAGAGCGCGGGAATATATGAGATTGGGGCGTTCTTTTATCTGGAATGCTACCAATACAACTAAACAAATGCGCCAGCAATTAATTAATTTTTTTGCTGGTTATCAAGCACGAATTCGGATTGTTTATCTGGAAGTTCCTTTGGAGGAAGTATTGCGGCGGAATCGATCGCGCCCCACAGCAGTACCGGAAACAGTCATTCGCAAATTAGCTGCGCGGCTCGACATTCCAGACATCACAGAAGCGCATCAAGTCGATCGAATAGTTAACAATTAGTCTGCAACGATCGAGATGCCAGACCTCTCAAAAAAGTCGGGCATCTAGGTATAGCAACCAGTATAGCAAGCGCCAAGATGGTTATGTTATGATGACAGTTCCTGGCGACGCTCCGCGAGCGTGACCGTATTAGCTTGGCGACTCCTATATCAGGTTGGAAGTTTCCCTGAAATTAATTAGTTTTATAATTTTTCTCAGTCCAGCAGCGCGGCAAAACTTCACCGGAGGGAAAAACCAATTTACCCTTCTGAAACTTCGCCGGTTCTTGCTCTTCTTCACCTGCTTGATTTCGCCCCAATACCTCCTTTAGAGCAGGGCTAATTAAACCATCTACATCGAGGATTTCTATCAAGTCGCCTGATTCTTTTTCTTGTAAAAGCATAGTTTCTCCTGATCAGTTGAATGTAAGTTAGGTTTTGAGGACAATTTTCTTCAACATTTGAATTTTAGATACATAAAGTTTTAGATGTATCTATCCAAAGTTATGATTTAAAAATTTATCTAATCTATCTTTTGGAAGTTATCAGGGTGCATCTCAACGAGTGCAAGGGCGAAGCATTCCGGCAAACGATTTATTAGTGAGAACCATAGATTTACTGCCGGAATGCTTCGCCCCTACAAATATATTTACAAAAATGAGATGCACCCAGTTATCAACACTAAAATTATCTCATTTTACGAAGCTCGAATTTGTACTAAGGAATGAGAATTAAATAACTTACAATTTCTATTGTTCTTGTGGGATGGGCGTCCCGCCCGTCCAGAAAGAACGGGCGGGACGCCCATTCCACAAACTTGTGTAAGTTATTAAAGTTTCGTTCCTAAGTAAGTCAATTTAATTCAAAGTAAAGTTTTATAGAGTTCTAAATACCAGACTTTTTTAATGGCTATCGCGATTTTACAAAAATAATTAATAAAAAACAACCAATCATGCGTGTTTTTTCCCGATCGCGAGTTAACCGATCCGGGCGCTTGCGTACAAGCGCCCGGATGGGCGACGCGGAGAAAAAAAATGTGGTATCTCATAAACTTGGGATAAATGCCGAGCTTGCGGTAAAGTTATTAAAGATTGAAGTTTATCGATCGCCTTTTATGCCTTACACTGCATCTACCCCAACAGACCCCAATCAAGCCAACATCCCTAATGCCGACCATCGCCTCCTAGAATTTACCAAGCTGACACCGATGATGCAGCGGTATGTTGAAGTGAAAGAACAATATCCTCACGCACTTTTATTTTTTAGAGTCGGAGATTTCTTTGAGTGTTTTTTCCAAGATGCCGTGACGATTTCGCGGGAATTAGAACTTGTTTGTACTAGCAAAGAAAGCGGTAAAGAAATCGGTAGAGTGCCGATGACAGGAGTGCCGCACCACGCCCTCGATCGCTACAGTTCTCAGTTAGTAGAAAAAGGCTATGCTGTAGTAATTTGCGACCAAGTTGAAGATGCCTCAATCGCCGCCCGCGAAGGCCGCCAAGTCAAGCGCGAAATTACCCGCATTCTCACTCCCGGAACCTTGACAGATGACGGAATGCTCAAGCCCAGACAAAATAACTTTTTAGCAGCAATTGTCATCGCTGGGGAACATTGGGGATTGGCTTATACAGATATTTCTACTGGAGAATTCGTCACTACTCAAGCCGACAGTTTAGAACAATTAACCCTAGAATTGCTGCGCTTGCAGCCTTCGGAAGTCTTGGTACCGACTAATGCGCCGGATTTGGCGAGTATGTTGAGGCCGGGAGAAAAATCCAAGCATTTACCCGATTGTTTGCCGAATTCGTTTTGCTATTCTTTGCGATCGCAAATTCCGTTTACTTTGTCCGAAGCAAAACAGAGAATCCTGCAAAAATTCAAAGTACGATCGCTCGAAGGGATGGGATGCGGACACCTTTCTCTTGCAGTGCGCGCCGCCGGCGGCTTGCTGCAATATCTCGAAGAAACTCAAAAGGAAAAAGCAGTTTCTTTGCAAAGATTGCACACTTACACTCTCACCGATTTTCTGATACTCGACTACCAAACCCGCCGCAATCTTGAAATTACTCAAACAGTGAGAGATGGGGTTTTTCACGGTTCGCTGCTGTGGGCTATAGACAAAACCAGCACCGCAATGGGAGGCCGCGCTTTGCGCCGTTGGGTGCTGCAACCTTTGCTCAACATTAAAGGCATTTGCGCCCGACATGACACGATTCAAGAATTAGTAGAAGAGCACTCCCTGCGCCAAGATTTGCAGCAGTTACTGCGCCAAATTTACGACATCGAAAGACTGACAGGCCGCGCTGGTTCTGGCACAGCTAGCGCTCGGGATTTAGTCGCTTTAGCTGATTCTCTCTCGAAACTGCCGGAATTAGCTGTTGTGGCTGCTCAAGGGCGATCGCCCTATTTGAAAGCACTGCAAAATGTACCGCCACTTCTCGAAGAATTAGCAACTAAAATTCACCTTCATTTAGTAGACGAACCGCCGATTCATTTAAAAGAAGGAGGTTTAATTCGATCGGGCATTAATCCCATGCTAGATGAAATGCGCCAAACTGCATCCACCGACTTGGCATGGATGACTGATCTGGAAGAAAATGAAAGAAAGCGCACCGGAATTTCTAATTTAAAAGTCGGCTATAATAAAGCTTTCGGTTATTACATCAGCATTACAAAATCGAAAGTAGACCAAGTACCAAATGACTACACCCGCAAGCAAACTCTTACGAATGAAGAACGCTACAGCACTGAAGAATTAAAAGAAAGAGAAGTGCGAATTCTGACGGCGCGGGAAGATTTAAATCAGTTGGAATACGATATTTTTGCGAAAGTGCGATCGGAGGTAGGAGAAGACGCGGAAATTATTCGCAACGTTTCCCGCGCGGTGGCGGCGGCCGATGTTTTGTGCGGTTTGGCGGAAGTAGCGGTTTATCAAGATTACTGCCGCCCAACTATGGTTGAAAGTCGGGAAATTAAAATTATTGAAGGTTGTCATCCGGTGGTAGCAAAGTCTTTACCGCCGGGATTTTTTGTCCCGAATTCGGCTTTTCTGGGTCGGGAAGCATCGCTAAACCGCCCAGATTTAATCATTTTAACCGGGCCGAATGCTAGCGGCAAAAGTTGTTATTTGCGGCAGGTGGGTTTGATTCAGTTAATGGCGCAGATGGGGAGTTTTGTGCCGGCGAAAGCTGCGACTTTGGGAATTTGCGATCGTATTTTTACCCGCGTCGGCGCGGTGGATGATTTGGCAACAGGTCAATCTACGTTTATGGTAGAAATGAATGAAACTGCAAATATTCTGAATCACGCGACTGCGCAATCATTGGTTTTGTTAGATGAAATTGGCAGGGGAACTGCGACGTTTGACGGACTTTCGATTGCTTGGTCTGTGGCGGAATATTTAGCAAGCGAGATTCGGGCGCGGACGATTTTTGCAACTCACTATCACGAATTAAATGAGTTAGCTTCTATTTTGGATAATGTGGCAAATTATCAGGTGACGGTGAAAGAATTGCCGGATCAAATCGTATTTTTGCACCAAGTTCAGCCCGGTGGTGCTGACAAGTCTTACGGAATTGAAGCGGGGAGATTGGCTGGTTTACCGCCGTCGGTGATTGAGAGGGCGAGACAGGTGATGAAGCAGATTGAGAAACACAGCAAAATTGCGATCGGGCTGCGGAAGGGTGTTAAGAAAGAGGGTAAACAAGAGTCGGAAGGCCAACAGTTAGATATCTTTGACGATTGAAATTGTCAAATTCAGGACTTACGCGTGGGGCTAGAAACCCGGTTTCTACGAAAAGTTGGCGCACAGGAACGAGAAATACACGAAGAAACCGGGTTTCTGAGGTCACGGTGCGTCCTTTAATTCATCAGCCATTTCCCGTCTCAAATCTCAAATCTCAAATGGTATCACTTGCCATTTTGCAACTTTCTTACCTCTTTGTGCACGCTCATTCCAATCTCCAAAGCCTCATTTAGTAACCGCCCGTATTCAGAAGCCCGATCGCTCACATTCACCGCCATCAATGCAGCCAGATTACTTTCAATATTAGCAAATAACTCGTAACGGCGATCGATAAATTGCTGATTCTCCCGGAGAATCCTTTCTGTTTTCAAAGCACAGATTAGACTTTCTCTAGTAATTTTTAATGCTTCGATTGCATCTTGTCGGTTAATTAAATTGGCTTGTAAATTGCCCGCAGCCGTTAGGCGATCGATAATATCTAAAGCCTTAATTACCTCATGATACTTCTCAACTTCATCTAGCAGACCAGCCAGCGTTCCCAGAGGCTTTGCCTTCACCCATTGATAGACGTTCCAACCAACAGTAATTGCCAGCGACAAACCCAAAGTTAATTGTAAAACCCTGAGAAAGAGTGCAGCATCGCTGACTGCATCAACTTTATGTTGATTTACCAGCAAAGCCACAGGCAGTGACACAACAAGCGTCACACAAAATATTAGCAACTCATGCAACAAAAGAGCAAACAGCTTTTTGCCGTCCCGGAGTGTGGCAGGTCGATAAAAATTCCCTGAAAACCCGTCGCTTAAAGCTATTCCGCTCAAATGTTCTAACTCCTTTTCAGGAATTCTCAACTCATCCAAATCTGCTTGTATCACTCTTGCAAATCTCCTTAAATTGGCATGAATTAAAATCCTGCCAGAGACCTAATAGAATCCCACAGACTCAGATAAAAATTGCTGTCTCGGGCTCGGAACAGTTGAAAAGCTTTTCCCGGTGCACCAAAAAACGGTCTCAGCGTCCATCCCAACTGACTGCCAACAAAGGCATAAAGTCCCAACCAGAACCGCAAAATATTGAGCCTGATGTCTTTGCCTTCGGCATCTTGTTCGGACAGAAAGTGCATTCCTTGATAAATGAAGCTTACCCCCAAAAATCCAGTGATTGCCATGATCGCAACATTCAACAGTAGATAAAAATTGTAATTGGTACTACTTATGAGAAAAAACAGACTGATAGGCGCAAATCCAAGCAGCAAAACGCTAATCATCGCCATCGATGTCATCAACAATGTCAAATACTGTTCAAAAGTTCGTTTTGAACCAAACATGACATTAAAAAAGTACAGTGTGGGAAAGCAGATAATCAGCGTCAGCAAGTAAAGTGCTGGCAACTTGATTGCTGAAATCAGACATTGCATCCACGTACTAGATGCACCTAATATTGCTCCGTAAATGCCAAAAAATATGGTACTGGAAATTAACAAACCGAAAATTTTAGATTTGAGCTTAACACCGTCGCGAATTTCTTCGAGAAACTGTTGCCGTTCCCGCAGCAAATACATGACTACTGAAAAATATTTCACGGGTTCTCCTTGTGACTGATGCGACTCTGAATCAGTCATAACTCAAGCTGAGGGCGATCGACAGTCTTGGCAAATCAGGGCACTCTATGTTAAATAAACGATGATTGTTGCACCTAGCTCGCCACAAGCTGAGATTTAGAGCCGTTTTGGGGTTTACTTGGATGCTAAGAGCGATCGGAATGATCGATCTTCTCCAAAAACATAGAGAAAGTCCCTTGAAAATAGGTGTTTTTTTGTAAGCCGATGGTGGGATTTGAACCCACGACCGTTCGATTACGAATCGAATACTCTACCCCTGAGCTACATCGGCACAGACAATTTTGAATCTTAACACAAGCTAAGCGAAAAAAGAAATGAGTTGTGGAATTTAATTTTTAGATCGACAACTCAAAACTCCTAACTCAGAATTAGTTAAACGACCAATTCCCCATCAGTCCCGCCCGCTCTAGCCCCGGAATAAACTAAACCCCGCTGCATATCCAGCGTCAGCATAGTTTTGTCCCGAATTACCCGCGTGGCATTCTCCACGCCCACCATCACCGGCACACCCAAGCGCAAACCGATAATCGCCGCATGAGAAGTCAAACTTTCCTCCTCTGTCACCACACCACCCGCTTTCCGAATCATTTCGACAAAATTGGCGCTGGTGCGTTCCACTACCAAAATGTCTCCTTGGTGGAAATTCGCCACATCCGCAGCAGTGCGAGCAACTCTGGCCATGCCGCTCACCGAACCCAAACCGACACCGGTGCCTGTGCCTAAAACTGCTGTCACCATCTCAACCTTAATTAAATCAGTTGAGCCAGCGACTCCTTGCAGAGTACCGGCTGTCATCACTACCAAATCTCCGTCGCAGACTAACTGTTTCTCTTGGGCGACATTGATTGCAGATTGAAATGTTTGACCGGTGGAGGGCAAGTCTAGGACTAATAGAGGTTTTACACCCCAAACGAGTTGCAGTTGTCGGGCTACATCTACGTGGGGAGTAACTGCCAAAATTGGGGTTTTGGGGCGGAATTTGGAGACATTTCGGGCTGTAGCGCCAGTTTTTGTCAGCGTCATAATTGCTGCTGCGTTCAACTGTTCGGCAATTTGGCTGACGGCTTGACTGATGCCGTTGGTGATCGATCGACCAATATCTTCTACATTCCTAATATTGCCCCTAATTCCTTCCCTCTCCATCCGCACCGCAATTCTCGCCATCGTCGCTACTGCTTCGACGGGGAAATTGCCGACAGCCGTTTCATTCGAGAGCATCACCGCATCTGTTCCGTCCAGAATCGCGTTTGCTACGTCAGAAATCTCGGCGCGGGTAGGACGAGGATTGTTGACCATGCTGTCGAGCATCTGGGTAGCGGTAATTACCGGAATCCCCATGCGATTAGAAGTTGCAATCAACCGCTTTTGCAAAATCGGCACGTCTTCGGCGGGAAGTTCCACTCCCAAATCGCCCCGAGCGACCATCACGCCGTTACAAAGAGCCAGGATTTCCTCCATTTGCTCGATCGCCTCGTGCTTTTCGATCTTCGCGATCACCGGTACTTGCTTGCCCGCACTGGCTATCAGTTCCTTAATTTCGAGCATATCCTGGGGATTTCGCACAAAGCTCAATGCTACCCAATCGACACCTTGGTCGAGCCCGAACATTAAATCTTTGCGGTCTTTATCTGTCAGGGCTTTAATTGACAGATAAACACCGGGAAAATTCACGCCTTTGTTGTTGGAAAGTGGGCCCCCAACAACGACGCGACAGTACAATTCGCGGGAATTGCGGTCTACTTTTTCGACGACCATTTCCACTTTCCCGTCGTCAAGTAGAATCACTGCACCCTCTGGAACTTCGTCTGCTAGAGGTTCGTAGGTGACAGAGGAAATTAGCTCGGTGCCTGGAACCGGGCGGCTGGTTAAAATGAAAGGCTCGCCGTTTTTGACAACTATCGAGCCTGTTTCAAAGCGGCCTAGACGAATTTTCGGGCCTTGGAGGTCTTGGAGGATGGCAACCGGCTGGTTGAGTTCAAAGGATGTTTGCCGGATTAAGCGGATGCTGCGCTCGTGGTCTTCTTCTGTTCCGTGGGAAAAGTTGAGTCGCAAAGTTGTCGCACCGGCTTCTATAAGCTGGCGCAGCACTTGTGGGTCAGAAGTAGCTGGGCCAATGGTGGCGACGATTTTGGTTCGGCGTAGGGATTGTTGCAGTTGCATGAATTGAAATGGGGTGGCTGGAGGATTTATTGTTTAAATTTCGGCTAAGTTTTTGCTATTGATTACTACAATCAATGATGCACGTCTTAATTCTTATAAGTTTGTCGATCGTCACGAACAGCAGGAATTCGCCACACTCTACAATATCTGACTTTATTACCGATCGATAATCTTTTCAGTGCGATCGGCTTTTCTTCAAAATAACTTTAGATTTAATCCTTGACAAATATACAGATATACCGATGGGAATTGGGAATTGGGAATTGGGAATTGGGAACTGGGAATTGGGAATTGGCACCACTACGGGGTTCTTGAGTCCTTCGACCCTTTGACTACGCCAGCGGGCGACGCTACGCCAGCCGGCGACGCTACGCGTGCGGAACTGCGTATCCGAAGTATTGGGTATTGGTGGTTCCTTTTTTTTGTCCGAATTACTAAGTGCCTATTATTTCACAAAACTTTACTATTTAGAGTCTGGTATCTTATACTACGCAAGTGTGAAATATTAAGGAGTGTTAACAAAGATGTCGGAGGCAGGACGGCCGCTGACAGTGCCGAAAGAGTTTCTAAGTCCTCCGGGTGACTTGAATCCGACGCTGCTACTGTTTTTGAGTGCACTAGCGATTATCGCGATTTCGTTTGTGGGTTTTTGGTACGGAAACTGGCCCCAATGGTGCTGTTTTTCACTGAACGTGTTGGCTTTGCACATCGCGGGCACAGTGATTCACGATGCGTCTCACAATTGTGCCCATCGCGATCGCAGGATTAACGCTATTTTGGGACATGGTAGTGCGCTGATGTTGGGTTTTGCTTATCCGGTGTTTACGCGGGTACATATGCAGCATCACGCCCACGTTAACGATCCAGAAAACGACCCAGATCATTATGTTTCGACTGGTGGGCCTCTGTGGCTAATTGCTGCGAGGTTTTTTTACCACGAGATTTTCTTTTTCAAGCGCAAGCTATGGCGAAAAAATGAACTGTGGGAATGGTTTTTTAGCCGCTTGTTTGTGATTGCGATCGTGTATATCTCGATTCAATACGACCATTTAGGTTATGTGCTGAATTTTTGGTTTTCTCCGGCTTTGGTGGTGGGGTTGGCGTTGGGGTTATTTTTTGATTATTTGCCGCACCGTCCGTTTCACGATCGCGATCGCTGGAAAAATGCTAGAGTCTATCCAAATTCGATTCTCAATGTCTTAATTTTGGGGCAGAATTATCATCTGATTCATCATTTATGGCCTTCCATTCCTTGGTACAATTACAAGCCTGCTTATGAAGCTGTGAAGCCGCTGTTGGATGAGAAGGGTTCTCCTCAAAGTTTGGGAATATTGGAAGGGAGAAAAAACTTTTGGAGTTTTATATATGACATCTTTTTAGGGATTAGGCTGCATCACAAGAAAGCGTCTGAGTAATAAAAACCCGGTTTCTTTGAGAAGCCGGTTTTTTTTGTATGCCATCAGGAAGAAGGTAAAGAATAAAAATTAAATAACTTACAATTTCTATGCTTCTTGTGGGATGTCCCGCCCGTCTTGAACAGGCTTTCCTGCCTGTTCCACAATAACAATTAAAATTGTAAGTTATTAGACCTCTTGCAAAAATAACTAGGACGGGCAAGATGCCCGTTCCACAAAAAACATTTTTTCTTGTGGAACAGGCATCTTGCCTGTTACAAAATTTGATTAAAATGAATTTTGCAAGAGGTCTAATGAATTCTCATTCCTAAGCTGTTCTGCATTTAAATTGCAGAACAGCTTAGGAATGTTATTTAGCAGTTACCAGCCCAGCCGGCAGCCTTTTAAACGCCAATCTTTCATTCTCGATATCCACAAAAATTGTATCCCCATCCACAAAATCTCCCCGCAAAATACCCTTCGCCATTTGCGTTTCCAACTCCCGTTGAATTCCCCGTTTCAAAGGCCGCGCACCATATACCGGGTCAAATCCTATTTCTGCTAAAAAGTCGATCGCCAATTCCGACAATTTCAGCGACATTTTGCGATCGGCTAAACGTTTTTCCAAGCGCTTAACTTGCAACAGCACAATCTGCCGCAATTCCGGCTTAGTCAAACTGTGGAAAATAATCATCTCATCAATCCGGTTCAAGAATTCCGGGCGGAAAGTAGCCCGCATCGACTCCATCACCCGACTCCGCATTTGTTCCTCATCTCCCGCCACATCTAAAATGTATTGAGAGCCGACATTTGATGTCATAATAATCACAGAATTCTTAAAGTCTACTGTATGACCTTGAGCATCAGTAACGCGGCCATCGTCGAGAATTTGCAGCATAATATTGAAGACATCCGGGTGCGCTTTTTCGATTTCATCGAATAGAATCACCGAGTAAGGACGGCGACGCACAGCCTCAGTTAATTGTCCGCCTTCGTCGTAGCCGACGTATCCCGGAGGCGCACCGATTAAGCGCGAAACTGCGTGTTTTTCCATATATTCCGACATATCAATTCGTACGATCGCCTCTTCGGTATCAAACAGGTATGATGCTAATGCTTTCGCCAACTCGGTTTTACCTACACCCGTCGGGCCGAGGAAGATAAAACTCGCAACCGGACGGTTTGGATCAGCTAAACCTGCGCGCGATCGCTGAATGGCATCTGCAACCGCCGTCACCGCCTCATCCTGTCCAATTACCCGCTTGTGCAGTTCATCTTCCAAGTGCAGAAGTTTCTGCATTTCCGATTCAACTAACTTGCTAATCGGAATTCCCGTCCACTTAGAAATAATCTCAGCAATATCAGATTCGGTGACTTCTTCCCGCAGGAGAGTTTTACCTGTAATTTGACTTGCTGTCAGTTTAGCTTCCGCTTCTTCCAGTTGTTTGTGCAACTCGGTTAATGTGCCATACTTCAACTCAGCAGCGCGGTTGAGATCGTATTTTAGTTCTGCTTGTTGAATTTCAATGTTAGTCTTATCTATCTGTTCTTTGACTTTTTGAATGCTGTCGATCACACCTTTTTCCGATTGCCACTGAGCATTCAAACCGCTTTGACTTTCCTTGAGGTTTGCCAAGTCTTTTTCCAGTCTTTCTAAACGGTCGATCGATGCAGCATTGCTTTCTTTTTGCAGCGACAATCTTTCCATTTCTAGCTGCAAAACCTTGCGATCGATTTCGTCTAGTTCTTCCGGCTTGGAGGTAATCTCCATTTTGAGTTTAGCCGCCGCTTCGTCCATTAAATCAATGGCTTTGTCAGGGAGGAAACGATCGCTAATATATCGAGTTGACAAAGTAGCCGCCGCCACTAACGCATTGTCAGAAATTTTCACACCGTGGTGAACTTCGTACCGTTCCTTCAAACCCCGCAAAATCGAGATAGTATCTTCAACTGTCGGTTGATCGACATAAACTTGTTGAAAACGGCGTTCTAATGCCGCATCTTTTTCGAGATATTTGCGATATTCGTCGAGAGTGGTAGCACCGATACAGCGCAATTCTCCCCTCGCTAACATCGGTTTTAGCAAGTTACCGGCATCCATCGAGCCTTGAGTCGCGCCAGCACCGACAACAGTGTGAATTTCATCAATAAATAGGATAACTTTGCCGTTGCTATCCATCACTTCTTTGAGCACCGCTTTCAAGCGTTCTTCAAATTCTCCCCGGAATTTTGCACCGGCAATTAACGCGCCCATATCTAAGCTGATTAATTGTCGGTCTTTGAGAGATTGCGGCACATCTCCGGTGATAATTCGCTGGGCGAGTCCTTCGGCGATCGCAGTTTTACCAACTCCCGGTTCTCCAATCAGTACGGGGTTGTTCTTAGTGCGGCGGCTCAAAATTTGAATCGTGCGACGGATTTCGTCATCTCGTCCGATTACTGGATCGAGTTTGCCTTGACGCGCGGCTTCTGTCAAGTCTCTGCCGTATTTTTCCAGCGCTTCATATTTGCCTTCTGGATTTTGATCTGTCACTTTGTTGTTCCCCCGGACTTGGGTAATTATTTCTTTGAGTTTGGCTTCATCTAGTTTAAATTCTTGTAACAGATTTTTGCCAAAACGATCGTCCTTAACGTAACCTAGAATCAAATGCTCGATCGAGATAAATTCATCGCCGTACTCTTTACGATAAGCTTCAGCCCTGTCTAACAGGGTATCCAGAGAACGGCCGAGATAAACGTTGCCGCCAGCGCCAGTGATTTTCGGCTGGCGGTTGATAAACTCATCTGTGCGATCGCGCAATTTGGCGATCGTCACTCCAGCTTTATTAAATAAACTGCTAGCAAGTCCCGATTCTTGTTCCAGCAACGCTTTCATCAAATGTTCGGTTTCTAACTGCTGCTGCTGGGCTGCTTTGACAACTTCTGGGGTGCGCGCGAGGGCTTCCCAGGCTTTTTCTGTAAATTGGTTTGGATTATTCGGTTGCATAAATTTTGATTCCCTGAATTCAAAGCGATCTATACTTTAGAGGCAATTGCTTAATTGCCCGTATAATGGTCATTGTACGGAGTTACGGACGAGGGGCGGATCGGTGTTCCCGTATGTGGAGATAGGTATTTCCGCCCTGTGTTTCAGCTTATGGTGCAATTTCAGGCGATCGGCAATAAAGTCGAGCAATGATTAATTAATCAGATAGGTTTGTAGTGAGGACTTTAGTCCGCCTAAAATCAGAGGACTCAAGTCATCAAACATATAAAAAATGTTTACATTTCAACGCCAGGAGGAAATATCTATGATTCCATTACATCCTGAGTTTATCACCAAAAACGGCAAAAAAGAATTTGCAGTGATACCTTATGAAGAATTTGAAGCACTGCAAGAATTAATTGCTGACATAGAAGATTTGATTGATTTGAGGGCGGCCAAAGAAGAAGATGCAAATCAGCCTTCTATGCCTTTAGCAGAAGTGAAGAAAATCTTAGGATTACTCAATGATTAATCCGTCTAAACCTGTGTTTCCTGCAACTGAGGAGCAACTTGAATCTGCGGCATCGGTTCGAGGGGAGTATTTACGGGTGCGAACCTGCAATAGCACACAACAATTGTCTCAAAGTCACCGCTGGGTAAATCTTCCGAGTAAGTTTGAACTCTGACGACTTCCCAGTCTCCTACTCGGCTGTGCGTGCTCGCAGCGGGAAATTTTGAATCTGCAAACTTTTCTATCCGGTGAAATTCTCGAAATCTGTACCCCGGTTGAGGAATTGGTCGGTTAGAAGAGTCGAAGTGTTCGGCAAGAATGTCGGTAAGCATTCCCGTATGCGCTAGCAGTCTGTTTTCTGCACCTTCTTCCTCAGTCCAGTCAGCTCTAAAAACGATGTACTTGCCCATTGTTTATTCCTCCTTGTCGTCCATATAGTCGGGAAACTGAGTTTCGCCTTCAAATACGCAATTGTACTTGAGGGTGTCGTCTCCGGTGCGTTCTATTCCTAGCAACTTCCAACCGTACTTTTCCTGCATCTTCCTACAGCGCCAGCGCTCAGTTACAGCGTGCCGAGAGGTGTTGTCTTCTGGGTTGGGTTCGGAGCGACCGTTAGTCATTTTCGATTTTTCACTTTCTATTTTACTGATTTATGATTGTACGATCGCGCGATCGCATTTCACTGATATCCCTCATGCTTGCATCACCACGCGTTCCGGGAGACTGACAATAAAAGTTGAGCCTTTCCCGTCCTCGCTTTCGACGCTAATTTCGCCGCCGAGAATTTCACACAAACGTTGGCTAATTGTCAATCCCAAACCCGTGCCTCCATACTTGCGGGTAGTCGAAGCATCAGCTTGAGTAAAAGGTTTGAATATCTGGTCTAATTGCTCGTCTGTCATGCCAATACCAGTGTCGCTGACTCGAAAAATTAAAATTTGAGAACTGTAGCTTGAACCAGAGTTAAAATCATTATTTTTATTTCTTTTCTTCGGTTTAAGTTTTTCATTTTTAATTCTTTCGACCTCGATAGTAATGACGCCTTTCTCGGTAAATTTGGCAGCATTGCTGAGCAAGTTGAGGAGAATTTGCCGAACTTTCGGTTGGTCAGCGTACATTGTGCCGAGTTCGCCTTTAGTTTTCAGCGCTAAAGCATTGCCTTTTTTCTCTACTAGCGTTTGAGCCGTAGTCATCACTTCTTCAATCATCGTCGCCACGTCGAAGTTTTCCAAATAAAGCGTGACGTGACCGGCTTCTATTTTGGAAATGTCGAGGATGTCGCTGATCATATCCAGCAAATGTTTGCCTGCGGTTTGAATTTTTTCTAAATCGGGCAGAAAGTCTTCGGAACCGGAATCTTGAGCATCTTCTTGCAGCATTTCGCTGTAGTTGATGATGGCATTGAGGGGAGTACGAAGTTCGTGACTCATGTTGGCTAGAAATGCACTTTTCGAGCGGTTGGCAGCTTCGGCTGCTACTTTTGCTTCGTGCAAGTCTTCTGTGTATTCCGCTACTCTTTGGATCAGTTCGTTGAGGGAAACTGCCAGCATTCCCACTTCGTCAGAGGTAGTGACGGGTACTTGTAGGTCAAAGTTTGATTCTTCTGTCACTCGCTGAGCGATCAGGGTAGTGGCTTCTAGTGGTCTGGCGATCGCAGCACTGGTGTATACTGCTAGCATTGCTGCGATACCAGCCGATATTAACAGAGAACAAGCGATAATCAGACTTCCGAGTTTTTCGGCTTTCTCGTAGGCTCTAAATGCCTCGTCCGCTTTATCGCGAAAGTTACCTGCGAGTTTGGCTGAATCTAGGGAAAACTGTTCGAGTTTAAAAGCGGTTTCGCCAGTCGTAAAATTGTTTAAATTCTGCCCGAAAGCCTGTCGCTGCTTCGGATTTAAACCAGATAACTTTGTATTCGCCAACAATTTTTGTACTTGTTCAAAGTATGACTCTACAGTCTTGGCGTTGACTTCAGCGAACTGTTGCAACAGTTCATAGTCTTTGGCAATCTCGGGATTGTTCGTCGGTGGCTGGGTTTGGAGTTGTTCAAGGATACCACTCATCTGAGCAACGCGGGTCAGGAATTCCGATCGTTCGCGATCGAAATTTTGCGGTTTTGCCGTCAGACTCACCAGTTCTTGCTGGTGTATTCTGACTTCCTGCACCGTATTATTGAGATTTGTCAGGATTTCGGCTTTCTCTCGGTCGATCGCCAGTTTTTCTCTAACTTGCTGCTTATGATAGGATTCTACTCCCCGTCCCGTCACAGCACCCAAAATCGCAATACCAATGACCAAGGCGTATCCGCAGCCGATTTTCTGCCTGATACCCAAGCGACTAAACAGACTTTTCAACCCTTTTTGAGGAGGGTTCTGGAGTTGATTTTTCAAGGCTAAGGTTAAAGACATGGGCAATGTACTCGTCACCCTTGAGAGGCACTATCTATATTCTAATTGATGCCTGCCTGACGGTAAAGAAAGTTATGACTTAGGGGCTGATTTTGGTAGTGATGGGGTCTTTGCAGGGTTCCACAGCTCGATCGACACAGGCAGTTTGGAAGAGTTATGCGTATAGTTAACTGTTAACTGTTAACTGTTAACTGTTAAGAGTATATAGCCGAGTCTCAGAAAGATGAGGTACGCGAACGGCATAGGGCATAGGGCATAGGCCTCCGTGGGCGTACCTCACCACGCTTGAGAACCGCTATATCTGAAATCCCCCGCACTTCAGTGCAGGAGATGAGCTTAAAAGTTGTAAATTTTCCTCTACTGGCAAACTCGAAATTGTGCTATTTCAGCAGGAATCTTTGAAGCATTAGGTACGCTAGCACTTGCGGGAACGAAGATTCCCATACCGAAACTGCAACCCTCTGCATTGTTGCATTCCCCAGGCTTAGCAGTAATTTGATATTCGCCTTGGGATGGAGGAGTAAAAGAGATTGTTGCGAGTTCGCCTGTCTTTTGACTCGCAGCGATTTCCATACCGTTTGCATCCTTAAGAGTTAGGTTTAAATCTTTGCAGTTACCGCCGCAAGTAGCAACAAAAGTATACTCCATATCTGGATGTAGCGT
>Ga0335395_10000364_pt1 | contig 29015 bp, 25 predicted proteins | sample MAT02_FD_205744 | JGI IMG/M metagenome (GOLD analysis project Ga0335395, IMG submission 205744) | Freshwater microbial communities from Lake Fryxell liftoff mats and glacier meltwater in Antarctica - MAT-02 (spades assembly) (version 2) ... | reverse complement strand
CTTGTCCGCAAAAGCAATGAGTGCATTATATCATTGTAGCAATGACGTATTGACTAAAAATAAGCGTGCCGCAAAAATAGTTATTGAATTTTCTTCTAATCAATTATTTGCTTTGCGTAAGTCCTAAGTATGTAAAGTATGCAAAGTGTAAAGGGGTCTGACCCCTTTTTCTGCTTAAGGTAGTGCCATGGGTGTCTGACCCCTTTTTCTGTTTCTTTTGAACGCGACGCTTAAGGTAGTGCCATGGGGGTCTGACCCCTTTTTTCAGACCCCTTTTTTCAGATCTTTGTGACAAGCGGCATGGCGAGTGGCCTGCGCATGAGCGTGCAGAAATTGATTGACCCCCTGCCCCAAACCCCTGACCCATAGGCTCAACGCGACTACACTGAGACCACTTCACCCATTCAGGAGGTTTCCCCCATGTCCACCGCCGACACCTATGTACGCGCCCGCATCGACAGCGAAACCAAGGCCCGCGCCAGCGATGCGCTGGAGGCCATGGGGCTGTCCATTTCGGACGCCATACGCCTGTTGATGATGCGCATTGCCGACGAGCGCCGCCTGCCCTTCGAGGTGAAGGCACCCAACGCCAAGACCCGCAAGGCCATCGCAGAACTGGAGGTAGGTAAGGGCAAGCGCGCAGCGACTGTCGATGACCTGATGGCCGACCTGAATGCGGACGATTGAGTACGCCACCGCCTTCAAGAAGGACTTCAAGCGCGTCAAGGCCAGCCCTCGCCACAAGGAGGTCGACTCGCTGCTCAAGGGTATATTGCAGCACCTGGCAACAGACGAATCCTTGCCGACACGCCAACGGGACCACGCACTGAGCGGTAACTGGTCGGGCTATCGGGAATGTCACATCAAGCCCGACTTGCTGCTGATCTACAAGAAACCGGATGACGACACCTTGCGCATCGCCCGCTTGGGCTCGCACAGCGAGTTGTTCAGCTGATAGCTGATAGCGTCAATCACCACCTCTCGGCACGTGCTCCCACCACAAATCCATCTGCCATCTCAGCCCTCTGCCGCTTCAATGCTGCGGTGCAGCCCGATCAGGCTGCTCTCCAATTGGCGCGTGAGGGTGGTGGGGTTGCACAAGGGGGCGTTTTGCATTAGCTGGCGCAGAGTGTTGTTCAGGGTTTGCAGGCGGGTGGGGTTGCTGGCCAGTTCGACGGCGATGCGCAGGTAGTCGCGGGCGTCTTTCGCTGCCAGCTCAGGCAGGCCGATGGCGCTGAGGGTTTAAAGGAGTCTGACCCCTTTTTTCTTGGGCCGTCCTCTCGGCCTGGGTTGCACTGCTTGTTCTAGACGTTTTTCGATGGCTTGGGCAAAGCGGCTGTCGCACACCACCACGCCCTGTTGGGTCGCAACGCGGATAAGTGTTAAATCAGCATCATCCACCACCGCTGCGAACAATTCACGGTAGGCTTGCAGCCGATTCTCTGGTATGGCACCTAGGCCCAAATACACGTGATGAGGCGTAACGAGAGGGTTGGCTTCGCCCAAAGCAATGGCGCGGTAGCTGCTCCAGCGATATTCACCTGGTGCCTTAACCATTTCAGCACGCACCGGGTTGAGTTCGACATAACGTTGACAAGTCAGCAAATAGCGTTCGGTTTGGATGTAACTGGATTTATAACGCCCTTCCCACAGGCCTCCACTGCGCTGGTAGCTGCGATTCACATACTGGACATAGCGTCTGCCCATATCCTGCATCAACCCGCCCAACTCCGCCGCTGTCGGTGCAGTTAGCACCAAGTGGATGTGATTGGTCATCAGACAGTAGGCGTGCAGCAATATTCCGCGCTTTTGCGAATAAGTAGCCAACCAATCCAGATAGAAGCTGCGGTCAGCATCGGCAAAAAATACCGGCTGGCGATCTACACCCCGCTGGATGATGTGCTGAGGATTGCCGGGTAAGTCAATTCGGGGGCGGCGAGGCATATGTCATTGTAGGTCTGTAAAGGGGTCTGACCCCATTTTTTGATGAAAGTCATAAGTCGTTGATTTTTAACGAAAAAACTTACGCCGCAAGATAATCTATGTGAGGTAGGATACCTAATTTCTTAGTAGGCGATCAGAGGCAAGGGTGACTGGAATCTACCAAGCGCCGCGCCTGTAACGGTAATGTCTTCGTCCAGCACATCCCAACGCAAAGCGGCTCCATCAAGGCGCAGAGTAACGCTCGCCAACTCTGAGTCAGTGGCTTGGGCCAAACGGCGAAATCGCGCTGCTGGAAAGCCTATTAATCGTCCATCCGTTAGCTCCATGAAAATGGTGCGATCAACAGCCCATGCTCGCGTGGCTACAAATTCCAACTCACTGGGATTGAAAATCATTGTATTTCTCCAAAAGAAGTGTTTGGTTTTCATAAACCAAGCGTTCCACCTTGCGGATCGCTATAGCACTCATTCCACGATTTTTAGCCAAAGCCACCGGTGACAGCCAGAACTTGCACTCGCAGTCCCCCGATTCAACGTGAATATGAGGTGGTTCACTTCCCTCATCAGAGTAAAAGTGAAAACGAAAACCCAAAATACGCAAGACAGTTGGCATAGGCAAAAGTGTAGCTCATGCGTCGGTTTTTAGCCAACCATCCTTCACGCTCAGGCAGCGAAGATCATGCTGGCCAGTGAGCAGCACTGACGCGACGGCGTTGGTTTGTGATGCGGAGAGGAAGTTGCAGCAGTGCCGCCCGCTGCGGCGAAGTTCATAGCGATGGGTGTTCAGAATTTAATTGGTATCTGATCCCAATCGACACGCTGCGTGTGTACGTGTGTACGTGTGTAAAGGGGTCTGACCCGTGTGTAAAGGGGTCTGACCCCTTTTTCCCGACCCACAACCGGCCTTGCGCAGCAAGTCAGCCCACATGCATCGTACCAAGCCCACTCACTTGCAGCGTCAGCTGCAGCAATTGCGCCAGCAACATGCACAAACAGGCCAAGACACGCTGGGTGAGGTGCTGGCTGCGCCTGAGTTGGAGCACATTTTTCTTGAAGAAGCAGGGCACCACCGTCAGCGCCTGTACCCGCCGCTGGTGACGCTGCGCCTGTTCATCGACCAGATTCTTTGCGGCGAGCAAGCTTGCCAGGTGGCGGTCAGCCAGCGCCTTGCCGCCCGCGTGATGCAAGGGCACGCGCAGTGCAGCCTGAGCACCGGCCCGTATTGCAAGGCCAGGAAGCGGCTTTCATTAAAGCTACTCCAGCGCTTGTGCAGACATGTGGGCGCACAAATGCAAAGCCGTGGGGATGTGCAGTGCAGCTGGAAGGGGCGCTCCATCAAGCTGTTCGACGCCACCACCGTATCCATGCCCGATACCGCCCTCAACCAGCAGGCATGGCCACAAAGCGCGCGCCAAGCGCCTGGTCTGGGGTTTCCTGTGGCTCGCATCGGCGCACTCATCAGTCTGTCCAGCGGTGGCGTTATTGACTACGCCATCGGACCTATGCAGGGCAAGGACAGCGGCGAGCAGACGCTTTTGCGTCAGTTGCTCGGTAGTTTGTCCGAGCACGATATTTTGCTGGCTGACGCTCTGCACAGCACTTGGTGGGCGCTGCACATGCTGAGCCAGCGCGGTGTGGCCGTCGTCATGCCTCACGATGGCAGGCGCAAGCTGGACTTTACGCAGGGCACCATTCACAGCAGCACAGACCACTTGGCCTGGTGGCCCCGGCCCAAGCGCGCAGCCTGGATGAGCAAAGAGCAGTACGCGCAAATGCCACAGGGAATGTGGGTGCGCGAGGTGCAAGTGGGTGGGCGCGTCTTGATGACAACGCTGCTCGATCCGTGCTAGGCCAGCGCCTGCGAGATTGATGCGCTGTACGCCATGCGCTGGAATATTGAGGTGGACTTTCGCACGCTCAAGACGGACACGCGCATGGAAGTCTTGCGGTGCAAGTCACCGGCCATGGTGGAGAAAGAAATCGCGGTCTATCTGCTGACCTACAACTTGGTGCGCTGGGTCATGGTGCAGGCCGCTGAGGTGGCGGGCAAGTCCGTGAGGAATGTGAGCTTTACGAGCGCGCGCAGGCTGATTTGGGTGTTCGCGGGCTATCAGCGCCAAAGCGGGGAGCAAGAACAAAGAACCCTGGCGCTGGTATTGCTGCGAAGCATTGCCCGCTGCCTGCTGCCAAAGCGCCCGGGTCGAGTTGAGCCACGAGCCAAGAAACGTCGGCCCAAGCCGCTGGCGCTTTTGCTTGTGCCGCGCTGCGTGGCGCGTGAGCGGATCAGGGCTCGGCGCGCTTAAGGTAGTGCCATGGGGGTCTGACCCCTTTTTCCCATAAGCATCGGCAAAAAATACCGGCTGGCGATCTACTCCCCGCTGGATGATGTGCTGAGGATTTCCGGGTAAGTCAATTCGGGGGCGGCGAGGCATGTGTCATTGTAAAGGGGTCTGTAAAGGGGTCTGACCCCTTTTTTTATGTTTAAAAATAGCCAGCAGCCCCGCGACGCCGATCATTGCAGCCAATACGGAACCACCAGCCTCGATGAGAGCAGCAACAATGTCGGTATTCATAGTTCAATAATCTTGAGTGAAGTAGTTTTTTGACATGGCGGTGTTGATAGACCGACCCGACCAGCTGGCCGATCCATGAAAGGTCCATCGCGTGGAGTCTCACAGAGAAATGGAGCTATGTTGAGCTAAATCACGATTTAAATTGGAATCTGACCCCAATTACCTGACCCCTTTTTCGTTTTAGTTTCGTTAAAGGGGTCTGACCCCTTTTTCGCGCCTCAACTGCCGACATGGTTGGTCGGGGCTGATCTGTAGCGAATTCAGAGCGTAGCTTTCCACGCAGAAATTTAACTTTGGTTTCGTCGGGCTCTTGCTCGGGGTTGCGCAGGCGGAAAATGGCGACAACCAACTGGGTTTCATGGTGATAATAGGCCGACACCTCTTTGGCCAACGTATCTACCCGGAGTCGATGTTTAAAAATAGCCAGCAGCCCCGCGACGCCGATCATTGCAGCCAATACGGAACCACCAGCCTCGATGAGAGCAGCAACAATGTCGGTATTCATCGTTCAATAATCTTGAGTGAAGTAGTTTTTTGACATGGCGGTGTTGATAGACCGACCCGACCAGCTGGCCGATCCATGAAAGGTCCATCGCGTGGAGTCTCACAGAGAAATGGAGCTATGTTGAGCTAAATCACGATTTAAATTGGAATCTGACCCCAATTACCTTTTAGTTTCGTTAAAGGGGTCTGACCCCTTTTTCGCCTTGATAGACCGACCCGACCAGCTGGCCGATCCATGAAAGGTCCATCGCGTGGAGTCTCACAGAGAAATGGAGCTATGTTGAGCTAAATCACGATTTAAATTGGAATCTGACCCCAATTACCTTTTAGTTTCGTTAAAGGGGTCTGACCCCTTTTTCTCCGATAGCTGTATTCCCCGGGGCGGCGAGGCATGTGTCATTGTAGGGTCTGTAAAGGGGTCTGACCCCTTTTTCTTCTTTTTTCACTAACCCCTTTTTTCGCGGCAGTGCCGCTCGCTACGGGAATGGGTATGCGGGATTTAATTGGAATCTGACCCCAATTAACAAGTTTTCTGAAAATTGAATGTAAAAAAACCCCGCCCTTCGAAAAGGGCGGGGTTTTGTTTTGATGTTACCAGCTCCTCACCAGAGTGAGGAGCGGGAAACTTTAGGCAAACAGTGCTGCTGCTGGGGTCAGGTCGTTGCCGAAGTCCACCACACCAATCAGCTGAGCTGCCGAGAAGGCGGCTGTGGTGTTGGTCGCCAGGCCACTGAATGTCAACTCGAACACTGCGTATTCGCCCAAGTTGGCATTGTTCTGGACCATCACAACCGCGTTGCCGATACCGCCCACCAAGGTGGTGTTGGGACCTGTGGCGGTGTAGTTGATGGTTGCGTTCAGGGTGCTGTCGGTGATCCCGGCGAAAGCCACGTTGCCAGTCGTGTTGATGGCGGTCAGCAGCGTGGCTGCGGTCAGCCCAGCAAACGTGTTCGTGGTGGTGAACACTGCCGAGGTGATTACGCTTACCGAGTTGACTTCTACGGTGGCATCGCTGTTGAACGTGGTTGCAATGCGCACTGCAGAGTCAGCAGAGCCGGACACACTGGACTTGTTCACCAAGTAGGACGTGAAGTCCAGCATGTCGCGCGAGGTTCCAACAGCGTCTTCGAAGTTCACGATGGTGTTCTTGCCGTTTTCGTAACCGGTGAAGACCACGGTGTCGTTGCTGTTGACACCGGTGCCCAACACGGCAACGTCGGTACCTGCACCCAGGTTCACGAAGTTGTCGCTTTCAACGGTGCTGATAGCGCCATTGGTAAAGGTGTTAAGCACGGAGGAAGTGAAGGCAGTTGAGGTGAAGTTAGCAACAACTGTGGCTGCAGGACCTGTGAGTACCACGGTGTCGCTGCCAGCCGGCGTTACCACAGCGGTGGCAAAGCCAGTGTTAGCTACGCCAGCTGCAGTAACCGCGGCGGCGAATTTTGTTGCAATCTGCGCGGGTGTGTCGCCAGCAAGCAGAACAACGTTCACAGGGTTGATCGGTGATGCAAACGTAATGGTCTCAGCCACCGCGACGCCCGTAAACGTCACCGACACCGATTCGGCCGCCGCATTGACTGGCACAACGGTATTGACGCCCTGCACAACAACGTTAGCAACACCTACGCCCACCGTAGAAACAGCAATCGCACCAGCAGCAACACCAGCGGTACCGCCAAGAGCCAGATCAGCGACGTTGCCACCGAGAGTAGAGGTATAAACCACTGTGCCAGCAGCGCCAACCGACGCAACATAACCTGCACCATACGAGCCAGTCACCACAGCAGCGCCAGAGGTAGCACCTGTTTCCAATGCTGTTTCGAGTTGAGCCAACGTAGCGCCAGCACCCAATGTGACAGTCAAACCGTTGATGATCACGGTGGTTGCCGCTACCAGCGGGCCTAGGCCAATAGTGTATGTGGACACTTCTTTGGTGCCAATGAAAGCAACATGGGTGCCGCCAACAGTCAGATCGGCAACGTTGCCCAGCGTGGTGGCGGAATAAATCACTGTGCCAGCCACGCCTACCTGCGCAACATAACCCGCACCATACGAGCCTGTTACCACAGCAAAGCCATTGGTAGCACCTGTTTCCAATGCTGCTTCGAGCATAGCTCCCGTAGCGCCAACACCGAGCGTGACAGTCAAACCGTTGATGATCACGGTCGTTCCCCCCGCCACTACAGCAGGTGCGGCGAGGTCAATGTTGACTGTGAGCGCTTCAAAAGTGCCGGCAACACCAGGGGTGGCTAATGCGCCTTCGGTTACCACGGTCACAGCGGCGGTAACCACGCTACCGGTCGCCTGAGCAAAAGCACCACGGTCCACACCCACACCCGCGACTGCATTCGCCACACCCACCGTGGCGGTGTTGGCAGCAATCACGGTGGCGCTGGTGGCAGCGGAGTTGTTCGAGAACGCCTTGAATGCGTTCAGAACGTCGGCAGCCACGGTGGCACCTTGCGTAGAGGACACCACGATTTCCAGGTCGTTGGCAGCAAACTGGCCATCGATCCTCGAGGTGATGTTCAGCGTGCTGGATGGGCCGTCGGTGGCCACCAGCAGCTTGCTCAACACAGCGTCTTCGTTGATGGCCCTCTTGATGGCTTGGTTGATGTGAAACTGGCTCACAGCAAAGTTGGCGCCCGTTGGGATGTCTGCCACCACCTCAAAGCCGTTCGAGAAGACAGCTGCAACCGCATCGGCAGCAGGCACACCACTCGTACCGGTAACACCGCCACCAGCCAGCGCGCCAGGAGCCAGCGAGACGGTCACTCTGCCTGCAACCAGGAAAGCTGTTGGCACTGTGCCTGCCAGCGGGTCGGTGTTGAGGCCAGACTGGTTCACCACCCAAATCGCGCGACCAACACCGCTGTTGTCGAGGTAAACAGTGTCGTTACCGCCACCAGCCAACACATTGGCGCTGCCGGTGCCGGTCATGGTGACTGTGTCGTTGCCTTCACCAGCGTTGACGGTCAGGTTCTTCATGGCCTTGTGGTTGGCGTACCAGTTGGCTGTGTTGGGACCGGAGATTTGAACGGTGATGTTGTCGTTGCCGCCGCCGCCGTTGACCGTGAAGCTGAAATCTTCGCGGCCGGTGAGCTGGTTGCGTGCGCCCACAACCGACGTGTCCAGCACAACCGACATGGTGTCGTTGTTTGAACCACCGGTGTACACAAAAGCCTGGTTGTCGGTTGCTGGCAGTGCCGGCGCGCCGTCTGTCAACGTCAGGTACTTGGCGATGGATGCTTGTGTCACTTCGGCGTCGAAGTCGAACTTGCCGGTCATGGCAGAGGCGTCAATGATCTTGACGTCGCTGAAGCCAAAGAGGTTCTGGTTGCTAGCGACAGCGCCCACTGGAGTAACTGGCACACCACTTAATGCGATCGTTGAAGCCTTAGAACCTGGCAAAGCATTATTACCAACACCGTTGTTTGGAACGGTGGCGGTGTTTTCATAACCACGCACCGTCAAGCTGCCAGCGTTGGCCTGGTTTTCGTTGAAGGCGTTGTCCACACGGGTGGTGATGCCGTTGGTGATGACAACTTCTTGCAGGCTGTTGAAGGTGGATTCGATGGTCTGCAGCTTGCTGTTGTCTTGAACTTCGATCAGGAACTTCTGCACGCCTTTGGAGGTGGAGGTTTCACCGACCGACAGGCCGCCGATGACGAGGTCGCCACCGGTGGAGCCACGGCCCACGTCGTCCAGAACCACTTTCACAGTCACCAGACCGGAGGCCGTGGTTTGTCCAGAGTTGAAGGTTTGCACGATGGCGCCGGTGCTGGGGGCGGTACCAGAGGCAGTCCAACCACCATTTGGCTGGCCTGTGGCTGTGGACGAGATGGACGATGCGCTGGCCGTTTGCAGAGTCAGGATCTCGCCCGTCAGGTTCAAGAAGTTTTGGGCAACGGTTGCCGATGTGGCGGACTTGAGAGCCTCTGTGGTCATGTTCACAGGACCGCTCAAGCCGACAGTGACAATCGTGTTTCCAGTGGTGAGGTCTGTGACCACACCGCCGACGACTGCCGTTTTCAGCGCCAATTCAAATGCTGTTTTGAGGGCAGCGTAAGTGGTTGCGGCGTCGATGGCGTCGCCTGCTGGGGTGCCAGAACCACCCAAAACAACTTTTACGTTGTTGGAGTAGAAGGTGTAACTGTTGAAGTTTTGGTTCAACAAAGGCGTGGCTGGGGTGGCAGCAGCCGCAGCGGTGTCCATCAAGAAGATGTTGATGGCAGAGTTGGCCGAGCTTTGATTGCGCAAGCTGTTCTGGTCAAAGTACACACCGTAGTCCACGTTACCGGGATCGGTTTCGCGCATGACGATGGTGATGTCTTCGGTTCGCTGGGTGTTGGCGATGCGGACGTCTTCGATGATCAGGTCAGCGCGGCTGTTGCTGTTTGCAATCGTGGTGAAGCCGGTGATGCTGGAGACGTTGGTGTTGAAGTCGACCTTGACGATGCCTTCATCAGCCAGGTTGTTGTCGCCGGTGTCGGTGGCGCGGAACTGGGCTTGGAACTCCAAGACTTCCACGCCGCTGATGGTGGGGGAGACGATGCCGCTGATGCTGGCTTTCAGGGTGTCGAGACCGCCACCGCCGTTGATCACGTCGGCGCTGCTCAGGGTGCCCTGGCCTGCGATGAAGGTGTCGTTACCGTCGGTGCCGTTAACGCGATCGTTGCCGACGGCCAACACAAACTCGGTGTTGACGAAGCCGAAGGGCACGTTTTCGGTGTTGGCTGCGTTGTTGGCGTGGGCGTTGGCCTGATCGATCTTCAGGTTCCATGCGCGGGCGGCTGCGCCGTACACTGCGTCGTTCACCGAGTTGTTGGACCAAGCGGCCAAGATGCTGGCAATGGCAGAGCCTTGGTTGCCGGCGGGGGCTGCGAAGTTGAGCTCTGCGGTGACGATGGCGACCGCGGCTGCCACGTTGGCAGCGGTCAGGCCGAAGTCGCCGGCCTTGATGCCGGCGTTGGCCACCACGATGGCGGCGACCTGGGCGGAGGTCTGGCTGGCGAACGGTGCGTAGTAGCTGTTCAGGACGGACTTGAGGCCATTGACGCCGTTGTCGCTGCTCAGCCGGACGTCGTCCAAGACGGCGGTGAGGGTGGGGTTGCCCAGCTTGACGCCGTACAGACCGGCTGCGAAACGCGCAATGGTGGTCTGCGTGGTTGGAATGATTCTCGACATTAGGTTTTCTCCGGGTGGAATAAAAAATAACCAGATGCCCAATGCGCCTGGTTCGAGGCTGAGTATAGAGAAGCTGGTGGGGCGGGCGATGTGACGGGCGTCACACGGCGAGGGGGAAGTCTTGAGGTGTTGCTTTTTTGTCGCATCCAGCGGGCGGGAACTTGGCGTTTGCGCTTTTTTGTGGCGCTGATGTAAGCGCACGCAAAAGTTGTGGCGGCGGGCGGGGTGTGGCGCTCTGCCCTGCTCTGCTGTGACTGGGAGGGGCCGCTGGGTTGCACAGGGCCTGGGCTTGGGGACATTCCAGTGCTCAGGGCCACAGCCAGCGCAGGCCGGTTTGGGCGGCGTTGCGGCTGGAGGCAAAAAGTTGCAGGTTGCTGCTCTGGTGGGTGAGCTCGACGCTGCCAAACCACTGGGGGCTGCCGATAGCAGCCCACTGGGTGGGGCGGCTGGTTTCAAAGCGCACGGCTTGGCGCGAGACGCGGCGGATGGCGTTGCGCGCGAGCAGGGGGCTGTAGCCGGTGGTGTCTTGCTGGCGCTGGTAAGAATATTCGGCCTGCCACTGGTTGCCCACGGCGCTGAATTGCCATTGCGCCCGCAGCTCGTGTTGGCGCTGGGCGCCGCCCACGCGGCCGGCCTGGTGGGGCTGGTCGAGCCCGGTGCTGAGCTGAATGCTCAGGCTGCTCTGGTCTTGGCAGACTAGGCTGAAGGTGGCGCCGCGGTAGAGGCCGTCTGTGGCGCGGCTGCCGGGGAACGCGCGGTCTTCGAGCTCTGCGCCCACGGCGGTGCGGCAGTTGAGCGTGTTGGGGAGGTTGAGGAATTTGGCGTTGTAGACCCACTGGTGTTGCAGGCTGAGTTTTTCGCTGCTGTAAAGTTTTCTGTTGCCCCAGCGCAGCTGGGTGTGCTCGGCGCGCGCAATCCATTGCTGCGGGGCGGCGGGGTCTTGCAGCCAGGTGGCGCCGAACTCGGCTTGTTCGTAGCGGTTGGCGGCGGTGCTGGTTTGGCGGGCCTGGCCTTTGGCCTGGAACAGCCACACCTGGCGGCCCATGGGCAGAAGGCCGGTCCACTGCAGGGCGGTGGAGGCGGTGGCGCCTGAGCGTGGGCGGCTGGCGTCTTGCAAGGGCAAATTGAGATCGAGCTCGGGGTAGGTGAGGATGATGTTGGAGGCGCTGGAGGCGTTGTTGAGGTTGGTGTCGCGGCCAACCGATTGGCTGAACATGACGCGGCTGGTTAGCCCTTGGGGGGCGGGGGTGGCGCTCGCCACTGCCAGCTGGTTGAGGGCTTGCAACTGGGCGGCGAGCAGCGCGGCGATGGGCGGGGGCACGTTGGGCTGCGCTTGCAGCGCGCTCAGCAGGGCGGTGGCGGAATCGACATCGCCCATGACGATGAGGGCTTGGGCGTAGTCGAGCTGGGTGCCGAGGTGCTCGGGCGCCAGCAGCAGGGCGCGCTCCAGCGCTTCGATGGCGGCGCTGGGGTTGCGTTGCTTGAGCAGCCACTGGCCATGTTGCCGGTAGTAGGCGGGGTTGCGCAGGCACTGCGGCTCCAGGTTTTCGAAGTAGCGCTGGGCTTCGGGCGCGGTGGCGTTGCTGGGCGGCGGTTGGGCGCAGGGGTCGAAGTCGGCTGGGGCGGGGGCGGGGGCGGGGAAAGTGGATGGTGCTTCGGCCTGCGCTTTCGGGGAGTCAGCCACTGGCTGCGCCGCTGCTGGGCTGGCAAGCAGCAGCGCAGCCGCTGTGATGGCCATTGCGAACGCCGGTATCAGCGCTGGTGTCAAAGGGCTTTGGCGCGCGCACTCAAACGCTTGGCGCTTGACTGCCGTGCGTGGGTGTTTTTTGGGCGGGGGCCCGGGGGTGTCTCGATTGAGGAACACACCAGACTGCCTCTCGCATTCTCGGGGGGCGAGGGCGTTGTGGGGTGTGAGGGTCACGCTGCGGTGTTGTGGAGCTTGATCAGATCGATGGTTTGCTGCTCTTGCTCAGCGTTGGCTTTGAGCAGGTTGCAGGGGGTGTAGATTTTGCCACTTTGCGTGAGGCCGGGCAGCAAGAAGGAGCCGAGGGGTTTGAGAAGCAGCTCGGGCTCGTCGAGCCGGGGCTCGATGGCGGTGGCAGCGCCGGGGCCTGCGAGGATGGGGTAGGCGAGGTCGGCGGTCATGTCGCTTAGGCGCAAGGCAATGGTGACGGTGCGCCCGAGCACGGTGTGGACCCGCCGGTTGGCAGCGCCAAAGCTGCCCAGCAAGACCATGCCGCTTTCGACACCGATGCCGATGGCCAGGGGTTCGAGCCCTTGGCCTGCGACGTTGGGCAACTCTTCACCGCAGCACAACCAGATTCGGCGGGCGGCGAGCAGGGCTTGGCGGGTGTGTTCGGGTGGGGAGGCGCCATCGAACACGGCGAGCAGGCTGTCGCCCACCATTTCTTCGACCACGCCGCCATGCTCGGCAATGATGTCGCTGGCGGTTTTGTAGAAGCGGTGCAGCACGCGGGCGGCGTCTTCCGGGGTGCGCGCTTCGCAGTAGGCGGAGAAGTTGCGTATGTCGGCGGCGAGGATGGTGGCTTGGCTGCGCTGGGCCTCGATCTCGCCGCTGGGCACGGTGAGCGCGATTTTTTCGGCGACTGGCCGGGGGATGTAGCTGGCGAGGTTTTCAAACAGCCGGTTTTTGGTGTGCAGGCTGCTGGCGTGTTCTTCGATGCCCAGGCAGATACCAAGCAACAAGACAGCCAGCGCGGGCTCGGCCCAGCCGATGTAGATGTGCAGCGTCCAGAGCAGCGCGCCATGCAGCAGGTACAGCGCCACGGCACCAACCAAAGCCGCCAAGGGCAACAAGACGACCCGGCGGCGCTGGCGCAGCGGTTTGCCTGAGCCGAGCGCCATGAGGGCGAGCGCCAACACACCAGCTCCCAGCCATTGCAGTGCCCAAGCGCTTTGTGGTGTGTAGGGGGTGCGGCCGTCGAGCATGCCGGCGAGCAGTTGGGCGTGTACCTCGGAGCCGCTCACGGTGGGGCCGAGCGCGGTGGAGACGACATCAGACAGCCCAAAGGCCGATGCGCCCACGAGCACGATGGCGCCTTTGAGCAGGCCGGCGGGCGCTTTGTTGTTCAAAACGTCGCTGGCGGAGACGGCGGCGAAGGAGGCGCGGGATTGGCCGAAGGGCACGCGCATGAGGCCGCTGGCGTCGAGCGAGACAGGCAGGCCGGGCAAGGCGTCTAGGTGCAGTTGCCAGGCGGGCGCCCAAGGGCCCTGCCCGCGTTCGATGCGGGGGGGCTGGTCGCCCAGGGCGGTTAGGCCCGCCACGCTCAAGGTGGGGTAGTTGCGCCCGGCGTAGCAGACCACGGCGGGCACCTTGCGCACGGCGCCGTCGGCGTCGATCACGGGGGTGATGTGGCCCGCCAGTGGGTGCAGCTGGCGCATGTTGGCGATGACGCCTTGGGCGGGCATGGCGGCTTGCAGGCAGCCTTGCCCTGGGAGCGCGCCGACCGGCTCGCCCACTTGCAGCACCGATTCGTTGCGCAAGGCAAAGACCTGGCCCAGAACGGAAGGGGATGCGGTGCCGCCTTGTGCCAGGGCCACGCTGAATTCGCTGCTTTTTTCGCGCTGATCGGGGAAGGTGACGTCAAAAAGCTTGAGGGCCACGCCGGCGGTGTCGAGCTTTTGCGTGAGATCGGCCAGGACGGGACGGGACCAGGGCCAGGGGCCTACTTGGCTGAGGCTTTCGTCGTCGATGTCGATCACCACCACCCGGCGCTCGGGCTGGGTGGTTTGGATAAGCCGCCAAACCAGATCGGCGCCGCGCTCGCTGGCCATGGGCAGCGCTTGCGGCAGCGAAACCCAGGCAACGCCCCACAAGCCGGCTGCCACCAAAATGGTGAGCAGCCGTTTTTTTACTTGCCCCACAACGTGATCCCGCTGAAGACGCCGCGCTCTACGGTTTTGTCAAAAAAGTAGCCGGCGCTTTTGCCATCGAATGCGGTCGCGCCGACGACGGTTTGGCCCGCCCCGGTGCCGCCGAAAATGCCGTCGGGCAAGACGATGCCTGCTGTGTTCAGCAGTGCGTTGCCGCCAATGGCGTTGTCGAGCTGCAGGGTGGTTTGGAATTTGCGCGCGGCAAAATCGATGCTCAAGACACCGTTGCTGGCGATTGCGGCTTGGCCGACATCGCCCCAGGGGAGAAATTGCGCGTTGGCTTGCTGCAGGTTGAGGCTGACTTGGCCCAACGCGGGTTGGATGGTGGTGGCGCCGCCTTCGATGGGGAGGCTGCGGTAGAGCACACGCCCAGCTTTGCCCACCGTGACTTCTCGGCCGATGGCCGCGACCATGAAGGGCTGCGAGAAATCTTCGGCGTTGACAGGCGCGGACCAGTGCCCCCAAGCGAGGTCTGGGGGGCGTGGTGCGGGGACTGGTATGGGAACCACCACGGGGATCGGTACGGGGACTGGCGCGGGGACGGGTGCGGGGACGGGCAGCTGGTTGGCATTGCTCTCCACCACAACCGCAACGAATTCTTCGCGAATGACAGAGCTGGCCTGCGCAGCGGCGCTTTCAGGCTTGTTGGTGACGGCTGCGCTGTCGAGCCGGGCGGTTTGCGTGTCTGCGGCTGCGCTGCTGGTGGCGGCGGCGCCATTGCTGGGCACAGCGGCCAAGCCGGTGGCGCGTGCAAGCAGCTGCGGCTTGTTTTCTGGGTGGTTCAGGCTGGTGCGGTATTCGGCCAACACATCGCCCATTTGGGCTGAGATGAGCATGGCGGAGCTGGTGTTGCACGGCCCGAGGGTGTTGGCAGCACAGCCGACGCCCAGGGGTGTCATGACAATTTCGCCTTGGTTGACCTGCGCGGTGGTTTGCTCTGCTTGGCTGCTGACCACGAAATCGGTGCCCCGCACGCCGATGGCCACCAAAGGTGTGTTGAGGCGAAAGCGCTCTTTGGCGCCTTCGGCTGCGGCGCCGGAAATGGCACGGGCAACGCCTGCTTCGAGCGTGAAGCGCACCTGTGACTGGGTCACCTGCGCCGGGTTGTATTCGTAGGCTTCAATCGTCAGGCGGCTGGAGGGGCGCACGCTGACCAAGGCGTCGTCAACAAACCGAATGTGCACATGGCCGCCCTGCGCGGTCTCGACCCGATCGCCGGGGGTGATGGCGCTGCCGCGGCGAACCGCTTGGCGGGTGCCGTCTGGCGACACCACGGTGGCCTGCCCCAACACCAGCGTGACAGAACCCACCGGCTGGCGCGCTTGCGCGGCGGTGGTGCAGACGGCAAAGCCCGCGATCAGCAGACCTGCGATCGCGGTGAGAGAGAAGTCAACGAAACGTTGGGCCATGGCAAGCTACCTCTAAGATAAGGCCACAATTTAGCGGGTTCAGGGCTTGGTGTCTGTGACGGGGCTCACACGCCCGACGACCGGCCTGCCATCTGTTCTTTCTCAGCATCACCGCACCGACTTCGCCCGCCACCCGCCTTTCATGTCGCTTTCCGCCCAATCGCTTGAGTCGCTTCCGATGCTGATGCATCTGCCCCAGGTGACGTTGGATCACTTGGCGGCGAACGCGCAGCAGCGTTGGTTCAACAAGCGCGAGGTGGTGCTGCAAAAAGACGAGCTTTCCAGCAGCTTGTCGTTTTTGCTGGAGGGGCGCTTGCAAGGCATGGACTTCACGAGAGACGGGCGGGAAGTGGGCTTGTATTTCATCAATCCCGGCGATTATTTTGGTGAGGTGGCGTTGATTGACAACCAGCCACAGCCCGAGTTGGTCACGGCGCTGGCGCGCTCGCATGTGATGACGCTGCCCAAGGGCATCATTCGACCGATTTTGTTTGGCGTGCCCAAAATCGCCGAGGCTTTGTGCCGGCGGCTGGCCAACCGGCTGCGCGAGGACACCGTGCAACGCCGCATTCTGGGGCTGCCCAATCCACTGCAAAGGGTGTGTGCCCAACTGGAGCTGATGTGGGAAGCCCGTGGCGGCATCTTGAAGATTGCCAACATTCCCACACACCAAGAGCTGGCCATCATGATCAATTCAAGCCGCGAAACGGTCACCCGAGTTTTTCAATTGCTGCAGGGCCGCGGGGTGGTGGAGCGCGACGGCAACGATTTGCAGGTGCTGCAGCCTGATTTCATTCGCCGCGTGGCGGCGGGCGATCTGGATGTGAGCAAGCCGGGTGCAGAATGATTTTCAATCTAACAAAAGGAAGGTGATGTCAGCGCCCCCTGCTCTCATCAAAAATTTCACGTTTCCGTTGAACGTTTGCGCCTATGCGCTGGCGCTTGAGGAGGGGTCTGTTGAATATCTGCATCACGGTTTGTTCATGGGTGGTATCACCAGCCTCCGCGACGCCCAAGCCCATGCCACCGAATTGCTGATATCGAAGTTGCCCAACCACCCTTGTGAGATTCTTGACGTTGGAGTTGGATTGGGCACCACACTTGAAATTCTCCTTGGCAAGGGACACATAGCACAAGGCATTTCCCCTGATGCCAACCAAATCGCCTGTGCTCGCTCGCGTTTGGGAAACGATGCCCCGCTGACCTGCGTTCGGCTAGAAGATTTTGTTGCGGCAAGCCAATTTGATTTTATTTTGTTTCAAGAGTCAGCGAAATACACAGATCCGCTGGACCTTTTCAACAAAGCCATGGCTCTTTTGAAGCCTGGCGGCAAAATAATGGTGTTGGGTGAATTTGATGATGGCCAGTGCTGCACAGAAGATTTCACGAAGCTTGCCTCACGATTTGGTTTCGAGACCTCAGAGCAGCTGGATCTGTCGTTGCATGTCGCGCCTAGCTTGGATGGCTTGCTGCGCGTGATCGAAAAACACCGTGAGCGCCTGTGTCAAGACTTGGATACAATGCCCGTCGAGCTCGACAAGCTGGGTGCCCTGATGCGAACTTGCCAGCAAGCCTACGCAGGCGGTCACCGCGAATACGCGTTTGTTCAGCTTGACAAGGGTGAAACACCCCGTTGGCGGTTAAGCCGGATGGACGACAGCTGCACCAATGAGATGCTGCGGCTGTTTGAGCAGTCTTTCGGGTACCGAATCGATCCGGCGCTGTGGCACTGGAAATATGGATCTGGTCGTGGGCTGCAAGTGGGTGTTTGGTCGGGCAGCGAGCTCGTTGCGCATTACGGCGGAATGCCCAGAGCGGTTCAGTATTTTGGAGTATCGCAATCAGCGGTTCAAATTGGGGATGTGATGGTATTGGGTTCAGAGCGGGGTGTGTTGACGCGCAGTGGCCCGTTTTTTTTGATGGCATCCAGTTTCCTGGAGCGGTACATCGGCTTGGGAAAGCCCTTTTTGCTGGGCTTTGGTTTTCCGCAAGAGCGCGCGATGCGTCTCGCTGAGCGTCTCGGGCTGTACACCGAGGTGGGATCAATGGTTGAGCTGGTTTGGACACCGCTCCCGAAAACGCCAAAATGGCTGACGCGGCTCTCAAGGGTAACCGCTGATGACATGGCCGCTCACCAGCAAATTGACCAATTGTGGCTTGCAATGGCCGCCGACCTTGCTGATGCTGTGGTGGGTGTGCGAAATTGGCGTTATTTTCGCCATCGCTACTTCACGCATCCAACCAATGCTTACGAAGTTTACGCTGTGCGCCAACGTCTAACAGGTCGCTGCGTTGGCGTGGTGGTCTTAAAGCGCACAGGTGAGCGCTGTGAATTGATCGATCTCGTGGCGCCCTTGCAAGCAATACCGACGCTTGTGGTGCATGCGAGGCGATTGGCTGGCTTGGGCGGAAGTGCAAGTCTTCAATGTGGCATTACAGAAAACTTTTGCGCAGTATTTGCTGGACAAGGGGACGTTAAGAAAAATATGGACATACGGATACCCACCAGCATTTGGGGCGCAGTGCCAGACCCAGCCACCATCAGAAACCGATGGTGGCTGATGTTGGGTGATACAGATTTCAGATAATTGACAAAGAAAAGATGCTCTCCTTGAGGTCAGACAAATCAAATAGACATGAAGATCTTGCATGTGACTCGCGAAAAAGCGGCGGACCGAGGCTACGGCCTGGGGAAAAGCCTGCTGCCTGTCGTTTCGGCGCTGCAGGCTCAAGGGCACGAAGCTCGATACATCTGCCAAGCCGATTTGGCCAAAAACGAATCAGATGAATTAAATCTGACACGCGATTGGTGGGCAAGCAAATTCACCCGACTGCCCGCGCGCTTTGGTAATGTGACTTCTGTGGTGGACATCGTTGTAGAACGCCTGACCATGGGGCGCTACGCCGCCAAATTTGCAGCCGAGATGGGGGCTACGCATGTTCACCTGCACGATCCTTGGATCGCTGAAGGTTTTCGCAGACACGCCAACAAGGTTCCTGGCGTTTTGTGGGGCCTCACAGAGCATGGTTTTGGCAGCTATGCCCAGGCAGCGAAAGACGAGGGAATTGGCATTGGGCGTCGGCTCATGCAATTTTTATTGACATGGGAAAGGCGCATCTTGGCCAGAGCCCACTGGCTGGTGTTGCCATCGGATTCGTCTCGATTGCAACTAACGCGAGATTTCACACTTTTTCAAACGCCATCTCACTGGCATACCGTGCCCCATGCACGTCCAGAACAGAGCTTGCGCAGTCGAGAGGCTGCACGTGCCTTGCTGGGATGGTTACCAAACGAAAGACATGTTGTTGGTGTAGGCCGATTTGCGGTGATGAAACGGTTTCCCATGCTCATTGAGGCCTGTGCTGAGCTGGCTGAGCGTCATAATCTTCGACTCACCATTTTAGGCGATGGCGATCCTGCCCCTTTGTTGGACGCAGCGAAGTATCGGTCTTTTGAAAATCGTCTTACCTTGCAAGCCACAGAAGACGTTGGTCTGTATCTCTCGGCGGCTGACCTTTACGTGAGCACATCGTCAACGGAATCTTTCGGCATGGCCAACCTAGAAGCGATGGTGGCAGGGCTGCCGGTTGTCTGCGCGGTCGGGGGCGCCACCGCAGACGTTATCGGAATTGGCGGGTGGCTGGTGCCAGGCAATTTAGAAAGCATAACCAGTGCGATGGATTCGATATTGTCAGATCCTTCAATTGACTCATTTTGGCGTGCTCAAGCCCATGCGCGAGGCGCAGCTTGGCCCGATGCTTCAACAATTGCTCAATGCTATGTCAATATTTACAGCTTGGCGTCAACGCAAAGCCATTAACAACCTCAGGCTTGTGCCCTTGCCAAAAATCTTGGATGTGGACCAAGCCAGGCGGGTGATCGTTTTTGCACCCCATCCAGACGATGAGATCTTGGGCTGCGGCGGTACGTTGGCATTGCTCACTCAGCGAGGATGCGAGATAAAAGTTGTGGTTGTCACCGACGGTGGTGGAGCCGGATGGCTTGGACCGGGTGCGGTGGAGGCACGGCGCCTAGAAACGGTGGCAGCCTTGGATGTTGTGGGCGTCGCTGATGTCGAGTTTATGAACGAGCCTGATGGCAGCTTTCAAAACTCTCCTGCTTTTGAGAAAAAAATCGTTGAGGTTCTGAACCGGTTCAAGCCAGATTGGATTTTTGCGCCTTCTGTGCTTGATTACCACCGCGACCATGTTGCCATCAGTCAGGCCTTGTATTCGGCTTGGATGGGAAGTGTCGGTGGTGCACGCCTGTTTCATTACGAGATCTGGTGCCCAGTTCCTGCCACGTGTATCGTGGATATTACAACCGTGTTGGCTCAGAAAAAACAGGCCATAGAAAAATACCTAATCCCGTTGGCCCAGCGAAATTATATGCATGCCAATATAGGCCTTTCTTCCTACAGAGGTTTGTACATTGATGGGGAGCAAGGTGAGCGCCACGCAGAGGCTTTTGTTGAAATAGAGTCGAACTGGAAAGCGCAGTGGTTATTTAAAAAAATGTTGGATTTGCGTATTTTTCTCGAAACCAGGATTGACTAATCACATGGGACTTTTGGCAGTCTATCTTGTACAGAATCGGTAATTTTCACCTATGGACATGAGTACAAATCAAATCGAAACAGTCACCATCGTTGTTCGTACGGTTGGACGAGCAAGCCTGATGCGTGCATTGGATTCCATTTTGCTTCAATCCTATTTTATTTATGAGGTGGTGATAGTCAATGCGAGGTGCAGTGAGCTCAGTTTCCCGGATGAGATTGTTCAAAATCAACGCATTAAAATACGCACTTCGAACTCACCGCTCAAGCGAAGTTCCGCAGCCAATTTCGGACTGCAACATGCCACTGGCAAGTATTGCTTGTTTCTGGATGATGACGACTGGATTCACCCTGAGCATGTACAACGTTTGATGGATACCTTGCATCTTCATCCCAACGCCATCATGGCTTATGCAGGTGTAGAGTGCATACAATCTGACTCTCTTTTGCAGACCCATGTTTTTGACAGTGCGTTTTCTTACCCCAGGTTGTTGGCAGAAAACTACATTCCGATTCACGCGGCGTTGTTCAGGCATGTGGCATGGGAGCAAGGGTGTCGTTTTGATGAAAGCTTTGATATCCATGAAGATTGGGACTTTTGGATTCAGCTGGCGCATTTGGCTGGTTTTGTCCATTGTCCCGGGGTCAGTGCAACCTACATTTTGGGTGAAGAAGGCTCTGGGATTTGGCAAAAGCAGGACGACATCAGAAACAGCACATTGCGTATTTATGAAAAATGGTGGAAAAGTTGGACAGCTCAGGGTACATTGGAATACTTGCAGACAATGCGTGAAGAACTGTTGACCAGCCATGAACAAATTTCAAAGCTGCACCTGCTGTCTACAGAGCATACTCAGAAGCAGCAGGCTGCCTTGTCTGAATCGATCCAATATGCAGAATCTTTAAAGTCGAATTTAGAAATCAAAGATCTTGAATTTGCAGAACATGCTCGGCAAGCGCAGGTTGCCTTGTCTGAATCGATCCAATATGCAGAATCTTTAAAGTCTAATTTAGAAATCAAAGATCTTGAATTTGCAGAACATACTCGGCAAGCGCAGGTTGCCTTGTCTGAATCGATTCAATATGCAGAATCTTTAAAGTCTCGTTTAGAAATCAAAGATCTAGAGTTTACAGAGCATGCTCGACATGAGCAAATTGCATTGCTTGAATCAATCCAATATGCAGAATCTTTGAAGTCTCATCTAGAAAGCAAAGAATCGGAGCTGAAGAGCGCGCTTAACCAGCTTAAGTAAGGAGGCGCAACCGTTAATAAATTTGAAAACACCCGCTCACCAGCAATAACCAAGAAATTATGGCTGGGTCAAATTTAAAGATGGCTGCACCGTATTACTTACTTCGATTTTAATTATCGATTCCCCTCAAAATAATGGCTTTAGTTAAGCGTGCCATCGACAATTGTCATGATTATAATTACTCTCTTTAGTGCATATCAACAATGAAAACCAATGCCTGTCTGTTTACCATCGTTTCACGCAATTACCTTCATTTTGCCTGCACTTTGATGGAAAGCGCAGCCTTTCATGCGCCAGGAATGGAGCGAATTGTTTGCTTGTGCGACAGCGCGGAAGGACTCGACGAGAAAAACTTCAACTTTCGGTTGATTACATTAAAAGACTTGTCCATCCCCGACTTGGAAGCGTTCATTCTTCAATACACAATTTTGGAGTTAAATACTGCCATCAAACCCTTTGTGTTTGAATGGATATTCAAAAATAAGAGCTTTGATCAGGTATTTTATTTCGATCCTGATATCTGCATCTACAACTCACTTTCTGATATGTGCGAGACACTGAGTCACAGCCAGATCATGTTGACCCCCCACCTGACAGACTTGCTCGATGATGGAAAGCATCCGAATGAGGTGGCTATTCTGCAGAGCGGTACCTACAACCTGGGGTATTTGGGTTTGCGCAACATGCCAGAAGCGCTCAAGCTTGTGAAATGGTGGCAGTCAAAGATGCTGAGAGATTGCGTGGTTGATATTCCACGCGGTCTGTTCGTTGATCAAAAATGGATGGATTTGGTACCCGGTATGTATGCCGGTGTACATGTTGAACGCCATCCGGGTTGGAACACAGCTTACTGGAATATCAACCACAGACAGGTCACCAAAGATAGTGATCAATTTCAGGTGGATGGAAAGCCGCTGGTATTTTTCCATTTTTCTGGCGTTGGACTTGATGGCAAAGTTTTCAGCAAACATCAAGACAGGTATTCTCTAAAGAATCTGGTGCCAGCAGTACGCGAACTGATGGATCAATACGTTGATGCACTCAACCGTCACAAATCATCGCACTACAGCAAGATAGAATATGCCTTCGCCAGATTCAACGATGGCACACCAATCCCAGATATTGGACGAGCTATTTATCGCGAAAATCGCGACAGCCTGAAGTTAGACTTTGCAGATGTCCAAAGTGAGCAACTGCTGATCATTTATTTGAACGGCCAAGTTGAGGAAATCGGTCGAAGCCATCCTCTGATTTCACGTTTGGCATACAGATTGTATCAAATGCGCGGCGATCTTAAACTGGCTTTTCCTGATGTGCTGGGTGCAGATGCGATGCGCTATGCTGAATGGTTTATCGACAGTGGAGCGGAGCAGGCAAAACTGGCAGACTGCTTCATTGAGCCAATTCGTCAGGCAGTGGTAAAACAACGCACAGGCACAGCAACTTCAGTGGCACCAGCTGCTGCAGAAGGTGGCTTTGTGCTGCTCAGCGGTTTAGAACGTGCCCGAGGAAAAATCTGGCAAAGCATGTATGGAACCATTTGGCGAAACCGTGGCATTCTTCGCCGCTTTGTCAGTTACAAAATGCGCCACAAAGCGCACGCATGGCTCCTACGGTCTGCGTTTCTAAACAAACCCCTACCTGCCACTGCTTCGAACAGTGGCAATGTAGCCAAAGAACATCTTACACACGGTCTGAATGTGCTCGGATACTTGCATGCGGAGAGCGGCATAGGCCAGTCGGTGCGTTCTACATTGAGTGGCCTGCGAGCGGTTGATATTGAAGTCGATGCATTGGACTTTCGATTGGGCAACGTTTCTCGTATGGACGCGGAGGTTTCGACGCCGCTGGCTGAGCGGCCAAGATTTTCTGTCAATCTGCTCCATATCAATGCCGACCAGACTGGTCTGGTACATCAACATATTGGAGCCGATTTTTTTGATGGTCGTTACAACATTGGTTACTGGGCATGGGAATTGCCAGAATTTCCTGATGAATGGTGTGCTGCGTCGCGGCTGCTGCAGGAGGTATGGGTGCCATCGACTTTTTGTCAAGAATCGATTGCAGCAAAAATAGATCGGCCTGTGCTGCGCATGCCGCACTGTATTGAGCCACACAACCCCACTCACCTTACCCGAAAGCAATTGGGCTTGCCTGAGCAAGGCTTCCTTTTCGGATTTATATTCGATGTACTGAGCGTCGTCGAACGAAAAAATCCATTTGCTGCTCTCAGAGCATTTCGGCTTGCTTTCGGGCACTCACCGAATGACGTGAAAATTGTTTTGAAGTTGATGAACACCGAACACAATCCAAAGTTCATGAAAGATTTCGCTACAGAGTTCGGCGATGACAAGTCGATTGTTGTACTGGACAGCTATTTGAGTAGAACCCATATCAATGGGTTGCTTGAAAACATCGATTGCTATGTGTCTTTGCATCGATCGGAGGGTTTCGGCCTCACATTGGCCGAAGCGATGTCGATGGGCAAGCCCGTGATTGCAACGGGTTGGTCGGGCAATATGGATTTCATGAATCCATGGAACTCTTTCCCGGTGCGCTATCAACTGGTTCAGCTCGACCAAGATCATGGGCCGTACAAGCGTGGCTGCCACTGGGCAGATCCTTCACTTGATCATGCCGCAACATGCATGCGCCAAGTATTTGAAAATAGTGACTTGCGAAGCCAAATTGGCCTTGCAGCACACCAGACAATCGCACAGGATTTTTCACCGGAAGCGCTTGGCGGCAAGCTTCGAGAGCGCCTGAATGTCATCAGGAGAATCACTTGACCCCTGTGCTGATTCTGCTTGCAAGCTACCGGGGAGCTGAATTTTTAGATCAACAAGTGCTTAGTATTCGTCGTCAAACCCATGTCGATTGGCAGCTGCTGATTCACAACGATGGTGCAGATCCCGAAATGCAAGCCTTGGTTGAAGAGCATTCAAGGCAAGATCAACGAATTGAATGGTTGACCGAGGTGGTTTCGACAAGGCGTGGTGCATGCGGTAATTTTGCGTACCTGATGGATGAAGCCCAAAAACGGAATTGCCATTACTTCGCCCTCGCCGATCAAGACGATGTCTGGGACGGCAACAAGTTAGAGCGCCAATTGACTGCGTTGAAAGATCGAGAAATTGAGGTTGGTGCATGTACCCCGCTGCTGCTTCACACCGATCTTCGCGTGGTGAACGTGCAACTTGCGACCATCGCTGAATCGTTCATCGGATTGCGCTGCCTTGACCCGACACCTCCGTTGGCGAGTTTGTTGGCGCAAAACAGCGTGACAGGGTGCAGTTGTGTTGGCAACCAGGCGTTGTTGAAAGTGGCCCTTCCTGTTCCAGAATCGGCTGCGATGCACGATTGGTGGCTGGCATTGTGTGCGTCGAGTGCGGGTGAATTGCTTTATCTCAATGAGCCAACGGTCTGCTACCGACAGCATGCAAACAATGCCATTGGTACCCGCGTTGGGTTTAAAAACCGCCACACATGGGATTTCTTTCGCACGACGGTGCAGCGCGCTAGAAAGGCGTTCCAAGCGAGTTTTTTTCAAGCTCAGGCGCTGAGTGATCGCCTCCCATTAAATTCAGCTGCACAGGTAACACTGCAAGCCTATATCAACTTGTTGAAAGTCGGCCGCAGGCAGCGATATTCCTTGTATCGGCAACTGGCGATTCGACGGGCTGGCCGCCTCGCGCAGTGGCAGTTTGTTTGCCAACTCATGCTTCAGCCCGTCGCCCCTGCAAACTGAGCGGCCAAGCTGGGCCGTGTCGCGCGTGGCATTGCGTTGTTCTTGTGCACTGGGTTTTGGTGCTGGGCTTCTCGGGCGCGACAAAACGGGCGAAGATAGGCGCTGCCGAAGGCAATCCAGGACGACGAGGTGGCTGCATTTTTTGACTCACGCCTGGCTCCAATCGTGCTGCAATGCAACGATACCGATTTCTAGGCCCGGTTGCACCACCGTAAATTCAGCGCAGCGAGCAAAATCATAAATGTGGATGGCTTTCTCACACATCAGATAGACCTGGACCACATACACCCCACGCAAGAGATGGATTTCAGGAAAAGTCACTGACACATACCCCTTTCCTTGCGTATCGCGCCACAAAGAAACCTTGTCGTAATACGTTGAGCAACTCGTGATGTTGCGGCCTGATGCATCGGTGATGATGATTGCCACACTGGGCAGTGGCAAGGCAGGGCTTATGCTGAAGGACACATTGACCTTGAGCGTAGAAACCATGCTGTGGATTTTCAAGGGCTCAACCGAACTGCCATCGGCCAAGACCTCCACCTTGGCGATGCGTGCTGAGCCATCAAGCGCGGGCACAGGCGCATCTGCTGGCGCATCACCCATGAACGCTGATGGCGTGACGGGGTCTTGCTCCAAAAACTGGCTGTACTGCTGACACACCGCTGCCGACTCACCAAACGCCCGGGCTTTGCCTTTGTTGAGCCAGAGAACACGCTGGCAAAGCGCCTCAACCTGGTAGATGTTGTGCGAGCAAAACAGAATGGTTGTGCCGCGTTCCTTTAGCTGCATGATGCGATCAAACGACTTGCGTGCAAAAGCGCCATCACCCACCGAAAGCGCTTCGTCGATCACCAAGATGTCGGGCTCCACCGAGGTGGCAATAGAAAATGCCAGCCGCACGTACATGCCGCTGGAATAGGTCTTCACGGGCTGGTCGATGAAGTCGCGCACTCCGGAAAAATCGATGATGCCCTCAATCTTGCTTTCAATTTCAGCCCCGGACAAGCCCAAGATGGTGGCGTTGAGGTAGATGTTTTCTCGCCCACTGAATTCAGGGTTGAAACCTGCGCCAAGTTCGAGCAAAGCGGCGATTCGTCCATTGACCTTCACCGTTCCGATGGTGGGTTCCAACACACCGCAGATGAGTTGCAGCAGGGTGGATTTGCCTGAACCATTGGTACCGACAATACCCAGAACCTCGCCTTTGCGCAGCTCAAAGGTGACTGGCCCCACCGCTGAATATTCTCGGTAGTACGTTTTGGCTCGGGGTGCAAAAAGCTGCTTGAGCCGGTCGCTGGCACGCTCGTAGAGGTGGTATGTTTTGCCCAAGCCTTCGGCGTGCAACGCAATATCAGAGAACATCAGCAAACCCTTTGCGCGCACGCTCAAACCACAAATAGCCCAATACCGCAAAACTGCATGAAACGACAGCATAGACCAGCAAAGCCCACCAGTCTGGCCAACTCCCCACAACCAGAACCAAACGTGCCTGCTCAATGATCAGGGTGAGCGGATTCAACCACATTACATCTGCTAGGTACTTTGGCAGAGCAGAAGCAGGGTAAAAAATAGGGGACAAAAACAGCGCCAAATTGATAACCAACGTCATAATTTGAGAAAGATCTCGTATGTAAACGCCGATCGATGAAAGAAACCAGCACAACCCCAAAACGAAAGGAATAAACACCAACACAATCAAAGGAAATGCAATCGCTGTGACAGGGAAGGTGCCCGTGAATATGCTGACACTTGCGATGAGAATCAAGGTGCTGAAAAACAATTGAACCATTGAAGAAGACACCGCTACCCAAGCAAAAATGGCCAGTGGAAAAACCATTTTCTTGACCAAGTTGGTGTGCTGAATGATTAACCCTGGCGCCCGCCCAGCCACTTCTGAGAAGAGGTTGAAAACAACCAATCCTGCGAATAGATTCAGGGCAAACCCAACACCTCCCAAGGCTTCAGCACCCGGCCAACGGGCTCTTAAAATACCAGCGAATGCAAAGGTGTACAGCGCCAGCATCATAAGGGGATTGACCACTGTCCACCCGACGCCAAGCAAAGAGCCTCGGTACCGCGATAACACATCCCGCTTGACAAACTGGTAGATCAATCCCACGCGATCGCGGTTGATATATTTTCGAACGTTCACTCAACAACCACTTTCACAATAACTCGATCAAAAGACCAGACCGACGCCGGGAGTCGCGCACGGCAGACAAGGTCAAACACCCATGCGCTCGTTGTGCGTTCAGTGGCATGGCTTTGAATGTCACACAGCGGCGGAGTTGTGCGCCGTTGGTGGATGTCAACTAGGGCTCAAACGCCGCAGTGGCTGCCCTGCCAGAAAACACGTGAGGTGCCGCTCAAGTGCGCATGACAACAACCGGTGATTTAGTCAAAAGCCTCTGCCTTATGCAGCCGAAAAGCCGCCTGATCTTTGGCCGATAGCATGGGCGCAATACCCACCGCAGGCCACTGAATCCCGATGGTTGCGTCGTTCCACACAATGCACCGCTCATGCTGCGGCGCGCAGTAGTCGGTGGTTTTGTACAAAAGCCCCGCCGATTCGCTCAGCGTCAAAAAGCCATGTGCAAATACCGGCGGCACCCACAGCTGGTGGTGGTTGTCGGCGCTTAACTCGGCCCCCACCCATTGGCCGAAGGTGGGGGAGCTTTTGCGTATGTCCACCGCCACATCAAACACAGCCCCCTGCACCACCCGCACAGCTTGCCTTGTGCGTGTGGCGCCAGCTGGTGGTGCAAGCCGCACATCACGCCCTGGGTGCTGCTGTGGTTGTCTTGCACGAACTGATGGTTGGTGCCGGTGGCTTTGTTGAAGGCTTTTTGGTTGAAGCTTTCGAAGAAAAAACCGCGTGCGTCGCCTTACACCTTGGGCTCGGTCAGCAGGACATCGGAAATAGCGGGTGGGGTGACATGCATGGGGGCGCTCGAGCGTGAAGATGGGCGTGGCCAGCGACCATACGATGCCCACCATGGAGCCCTTGTAGCGCCCCGCCGCTTCGCGATGAGCCAGGTTGCAGATCAGCTTTCTGTTGCGCCAGAAACTGGCGACCATTTCTCGCGGGCTGGCTGAAAAGTTCTGCATGCTTACGAGCGATTGGATGGCGAAAATTCATGGAGCAAGAACTGAATGACAAACTGCTCTTTGCTGGCCATTACCCAACTGTTTATCTGAGCCATGTCCAGGTTCATGTAGTCATGCACGATGCGGTTGCGCAGGCCAACGATGGCATTCCATGCGAGTGCATCTGCTGGCTCAATGAGCCGATGGGTAGCCAGTGCCTGAAAGGAATCGTGCGCTGAGACGGGCACCACTTGTCCTGCTGCTTTGAGCAGCTGTTTGGCTTTTCCTATGGCGTTTTCGATCAAAATTTGCAGTGCATGCAGTACACCGCCTTCCTCCAAAGGCGAGAGGGCTTGGCCTTGTTGCAGCAAGTGTCTCGCTTGGGCCAGCATGGCGCCCTGCTGTGCGGCAATGCGTGAGGTTTCGTTCTGGTAAAGGTCAAGCCGCATGCTGCTGTTCCCAGTAATGCTGTTCCAGCTCTCGCCAAGTTCGCTGCAGAAAGTGCATCCACGCCAAGCCATCGTCTCCGGTGAGTGGCAGACCCTCTTCAGCCACACTGGCACGCATGGCCAGGTTGGCTCGGCGCAAATCGATCAAGTCAACCGCCGCAGGGCTGACATTCAAAGCCAGCGCAATCTGACTACGCAGGGTTTCGGTCTGGCCGAGCAGGCCAAACCAGTCCAGATGCGGCTCCCATTGCAGGGCGATGTCCCAATCGCTGTTTGCGCGGACTGTGCCCTTGGCGCGGCTGCCGATGAGTGCTGCAAACGCCAGCATCGTCTGGCTGCGCAGCACATCGATGAGCGCTGGATGAATGGGATTGACTTGGGGCTTCATCACACAAATACCTCTGCCTGC
>Ga0335395_10000363_pt1 | contig 29036 bp, 24 predicted proteins | sample MAT02_FD_205744 | JGI IMG/M metagenome (GOLD analysis project Ga0335395, IMG submission 205744) | Freshwater microbial communities from Lake Fryxell liftoff mats and glacier meltwater in Antarctica - MAT-02 (spades assembly) (version 2) ... | reverse complement strand
AAATGGGTTTAATTTCCTAAACAAATGGTAAACTTCTCACCTTCTGGATTCCCCTCTCCTTCTCTGCGCCCTCTGCGCCCTCTGCGGTTAAAAAATCCAAATTAATTACATCAAAAAATGGGTTTAACTTCCCAAACAAATGGTAAACTTCTCACCTTCTGGATTCCCATCTCCTTCTCTGCGCCCTCTGCGCCCTCTGCGGTTAAAAAATCCAAATTAATTACATCAAAAAATGGGTTTAATTTCCCAAACAATTGGGAAACTTCTCACCTTCTGGATTCCCCTCTCTTTCTCTGCGCCCTCTGCGCCCTCTGCGGTTAAAACATCCAAATTAATTACATCAAAAAATGGGTTTAATTTCCCAAACAAATGGTAAACTTCTCACCTTCTTGATTCCCCTCTCCTTCTCTGCGCCCTCTGCGCCCTCTGCGGTTAAAAAATCCAAATTAATTACACAAAATGCAAAACCAATGGCAAACCCCAGTGCAATTATACAACAACAGAGCGACCATGTTCCCTTAAAAACCTGGATCGGCGTCATGGGAACAATCCTCGGCGCATTCATGGCAGTTTTGGACATACAAATCACCAACGCTTCTCTCCGAGATATTCAAGCAGCTTTAGGGGCAACTTTAGAAGAAGGTTCTTGGATTTCCACCTCTTATTTAGTCGCCGAAATAGTCGTAATTCCGATTACAGGTTGGCTGTCACAGGTATTTTCAGTCCGCCGCTATATCTTGGTAAATGCCGCTTTTTTTGTATTCTTTTCCATGTGCTGCGCTTGGGCGTGGAATTTGAGTTCAATGATTGTATTTCGAGCGCTGCAGGGGTTTACGGGCGGCATTTTAATTCCGATGGCTTTTGCGTTTTTGCTGACAAATTTACCGCCCAAAAAGCAGCCGATAGGGATGGCGATGTTTGCACTGACAGCTACTTTTGCGCCATCCATCGGGCCGACATTGGGAGGTTGGCTGACTGAGAATTACGGCTGGCAATATGTCTTCTATTTAAACTTGGTTCCGGGGCTGCTGCTGCTAGCTGCTGTGTGGTACGCCGTCGCGCCTGCGCCGATGCAGCTAGGACTGCTGAAGGGGGGCGACTGGTGGGGAATTGCCTCAATGGCGATCGGCTTAGGTTCCCTGCAAGTTGTCTTAGAAGAAGGCAGCCGTAAGGACTGGTTTAGTTCTGATTTTGTTTTGCGTTTAAGCATAATTTCTGCCATATTTCTTAGCATTTTTTTCTGGATTGAACTAACTCGAAAAAACCCGTTTATTAACCTACGATTGCTGACTCGACGCAATTTTGGCTTAGCAAGTATTGTGAATGTTTCGTTGGGGGTAGGATTGTACGGTTCGGTGTTCATTTTGCCCCTGTATCTAAGTCAGATTCAGCAATACAATGCCATGCAAATTGGCGAGGTGATTATGTGGGCTGGGGTACCGCAGTTATTCATCGTACCGGTGGTGCCAAAATTGATGCAGCGAATTGATATGCGGCTGCTAATTGCGATCGGTGTGAGTTTGTTTGCGGTGAGTTGTTTTATGAATGCCAGCATGAGTCATGATACGGGTATCGATCAGTTGCGTTGGTCACAATTAGTGCGGGCATTGGGACAGCCTTTAATTATGATACCGCTGTCAAGTATTGCAACGGCTGGTATGGAGAAACACGAGGCTGGTTCGGCTTCTGGTTTGTTTAATATGATGCGAAATATGGGAGGTTCGATGGGGATTGCGGCGCTAGCAACTTTGGTGACGCAGCGGGAGCAATTTCACTCGAATCGATTGGGGGAATCTGTTTCTTTGTACAATCCGGCAACGCAGGAGCGACTTAATCAAATGACTCAGTATTTTGTGAGTCGCGGTGCTGATTTGAGCGTGGCGAAAGACCAGGCAATTCTGGCAATTGATAATATTGTGCGTCGGGAAGCTTATGTGATGGCTTTTAATGATTGTTTTTATTTTGTGGGAATTGCATTGCTGGTAAGTGGAATTGCTATTTTGGGTTTTAAAAAGGTGAAAGCGGGTGCCGGTGCTGGGGGCGCTCATTGAGTTGGTTGTGGGCAGGATGCCACCCCACAAGAGTTTTAAGTATGTGCATTTTGGGGCGGGCAAGATGCCCACCCCACAAGAGTTTTAAGATTTTTTTAAATGCAAAGTAAATGTTTTCTATCTTATTCACCATTCTTGTTGGGCTTCTGCTTCTGCTTGGATTAAATTTTGTCGCAGTTGCACCCAATCTATTTGATCGGAGGGCATATCTTCGATGAGTTTTCCGCGCTGTAAATGCAGAATTCTGGTGCTAAATTGTTCGGATAATTCTAATTGGTGATTGACCATTAAAATTGTGGTTTGGCCGTTAGTTAGCTGTGTTAATACTTCCAAAAGGTGGGCGGCTTTTCCTGCGTCTAGGGCGGATGTTGGCTCGTCTAAAAGCAAGATTTTTGGTTGCAGAATGATGCCGCGGGCGATCGCCACTAACTGCTTTTGGCCCGTGGAAAGTTGCAATTCCGTGCGATCGAGCCATTCTTGGGGTATGTGTAATTGTGCGATCGCCCCGCTAATTCTCTCAGCAATGTTTGATGGAGTCACGCCCCGCAACTTCAAAGGATAAGCCAACGCCTCCCGCACCGACATCCCCAACAGCTTAGATTCTTGCAGGATCAGGGTGATTTGTCTGCGGAGTTCGATCGCAGGTATTTGTCGGTATTCTGTATTTTCCAGATAAATCGAGCCGCTGGTGGGGCTGCTGAGTCGGTTTAACAACCGCAACAGCGTAGTTTTCCCAGCCCCCGAAGGGCCGACAATTGCGATGCGATCGCCCCGATTGACCTGAAACGAAATATTTTCCAGCAAGTAATTTGGTGCGATCGGTGTTTTTAAACTAACACTGTCAATTCGCAGTTGAGGATTTGTTTCTGTATTATTTTCCGAATAATTAGGCATTTAATTAATTAAAAATCCCAAAAAGTTGCACATATTTCGATCCCCCTAAATCCCCCTTAAGAAGGGGGACTTTGATCGGAATCTTGTCCCCCCCTTATTAAGGGGGGTTAGGGGGGATCGGAATTCTATGCAACGACCTATAAAATTGGTATGAGTCGAGGACGATCGCAACTAAATTCATCCGTGTATCCGTGTCGTTATCCTTTTCCTTCTCAAACTTTTACAGCTTTATCCAAAGGAAAACCCAAATTTTCCCGCTGTTCCAAATAAAGCTGAGCTACCCTGCGCGCCAAGTTGCGAATCTTGGTAATGTACCGAGTTCTTTCCGTTACCGAAATCACACCTCTAGCATCGAGCAAATTGAACGTATGAGAACATTTTAGCACATAATCAAGACTAGGCAAAACCAATCCTTTCTTAGTTAATTGTTCGGCTTCTTGTTCGTAAAGTCCAAATAGAGTAAACAGCAATTCTGGATTAGAAGCTTCAAAATTATAAGTACACTGTTCTATTTCTCCTTGCAGGTGAACGTCGCCATAAGTTATGCCATCTGTCCACTGAATTTTGGTCATGGCATCGACTTCTTGGAGATACATTGCTAGGCGTTCTAGTCCGTAGGTAATCTCAATGGATACCGGGCGACAGTCAATGCTACCGCACTGTTGAAAATAGGTAAATTGAGTGATTTCCATGCCATCAAGCCAGACTTCCCAGCCAACACCCCAAGCTCCTAAAGTCGGAGATTCCCAGTTATCTTCTACGAAGCGAATGTCATGGTCTTCTGGTTTAATTCCTAATGCTCTCAGCGAGTCTAAATAGATTTCTTGGATATTAGGAGGAGATGGTTTAATTAAGACTTGATATTGATAGTAATGTTGAAAGCGGTTGGGATTTTCGCCGTAGCGTCCGTCGGTGGGACGGCGACAGGGTTCGACGTAGGCGACAGACCAAGGTTCAGGCCCAATTGCTCTGAGAAAGGTGTGGGGATTCATGGTTCCTGCACCTTTTTCTGTGTCGTAGGATTGGGCGATCAGGCAGCCTCGATCGCTCCAGAATTTGTTTAAGGTGGCAATGACTGATTGAAAATTCACTGGTTTAAATCTGGTTAGTAAGTGTCTAAACTTATTTAAGCATACTCAAGGCACGGTTTATTCAAATAAACCCTGCCGAAATTAGATAAGACAGGATTGATATCAAATCCGCTCTTCATCGGAATTATTCATCTCTCTTGTCTCCCTCTGCGTTCTCTGCGTCCTCTGCGGTTAAATCATTCCGATCCAACCGGAAACGATATTACACAGTCACACTACAGATCGTGTGGCTAAAAAAGGCGATCGTTCAATTAACAAATCAACTTATAAAATCCATATATAGTGCTTAAAGACAGTAATGAAAACTATGTACAAGATTAAAGCTATTAATAAGGAAGAGTACAACAGACTTGTTGTGTAAAACTCGGTATTTACTGAAAAGTTAGGTCTACTTTGCTTGCTTTATTGTTAATACTGTGCAATTTCATCAATGGAGAACAACAATGTTTTTTTGATTTTTTCACGAACATTAGTGTCAATATTACACTGACTCATAAGACAGTAAAGGAGAATATCATTAGCTTTGTAATACTGACAAAATAAACCCTTTTGCGTGTCACTTAATACCCATCTATGCCCAATATTCCGGTGTTCAATTGCAATATTATGAAGAGTTTTTAAGACCCGGTAATCTTTACCTCTAAAATGTAAAATTTTTACTATAGATAACAGTCTTAAACGAAATTCTGTATTTATTTCTAATGCTGCTAACATTTTTATACGCATGATGGTTTTTTCTATTCTTTCTGAAAACGTAACTGTTTCTATAAGATAATACATCAATCTGTCAATTGTGAGGTCAATTTCATCACTATCAGAAATCTTCCCATCTAATACTTTAGATAGAGTACGAAATTCACTAAATGGATCTTTAACTAATAAGGCTATATTCGGCACGGAATTGAGGACGCGAGCTAGATAAAGAGCCCGAATAGCATTTTGCTGATGAGATGAGTTTATAGATTTGGATTTGTTATTCAACCAAATGAGAATATCTTGTAATTTAGGATCATTTGCTAATAATGAATCAGCAAAGTCCTTCATACTTAAGAGTAGTGAATCAGAGTGTTCTAAAGCTTCTGACATCATGTAGAATACCTCGCGCCAATTTTCTCTAGTTATATACTCCAAAACACTGCTTTTTATAGTTCTTATGTTAGAAAAATCAGGACTATTAATCATTACTTTTGCTACCAAATACTCTTGAAATGTCAGGTGTGAAAATGACCAAACCTTCTGACTTCGCTCAATTAACAACCCATGCTGCGCTTCCATCGCCTTCAACACCGATCGGCTATCACGCTGGCCAATCCCTAAAAACTCCGCAATATATCCCTCAATCTCCGTCTGCTCAAACAATACATACTGCGTCTGCTCAAACTTCTTCACTGCCAGATAGCTCAATAAATCTAACTTTCGCTCCACCGACAAATCTCGATAAATCTCATCTCGCTCAATCTCTCGCGACTTATCCCACCGCTCCAGTAGCAACTCCAAACCCTCTTCGTACAGCTTGGAACGCTTCGAGTAAAACTTCCCTGTCTGGTGAAACACCGCACAAGTTAAACTCAGCAAAATCGGCGTAATTGCTAACTCTCGAATCGGCTTATTCTCTTCTCTAAAAAGTTGCTCCAGAAACTCCTGTGCCTTCGCTAGTCCCGGCAACTCATCCCTGATTATTGCCTTAAACCAATTCTTTGCAAACGATCGCACCTGGCCTTCATTAAAATCCGCCACCTCCACAAACTGAAAGCGTAGAGATTTCCAGTTCCATTCACCCGTAAAGCTCTGAGTCCGACAGGTAACAATGACCCGCACCTGCGGATAGTCATGAGCAAACTTCTTAATTTTCTCGGTGATCTTCTTCCCATCTTCTCCCGTCACCTCATCCAACCCATCCAGCAACACCAGCGATCGGCCTCGATCGAATATCAACTTAGTTTCTGCATCCGATAACTGCCAGTATCTCTCTAGATAACGCTCTAGCGAATAGGCAACCTCACGCCCATTCTCGACAAAATCTCGCAGTTTAATCAAAACCGGAATCAGGTGCGCTTGTAAATTCCCTGCGTTGCACTCCGTCGCCACTCGTTGCAAATACGTGGTTTTCCCCGAACCCGGTTTGCCCACAACCATTAGGTTTGTATTCTTCGCCAGCACCTCTAAGCCTGACACTCGTTCCTGTTCCCTACCCAAGCCAATGCGATCTAAACCGCGAGCACTGGGATTGTTCATGAAATCTTGTGACAAGTCATGGATTTCCGACTTACGACTACTACTCAGTTCCTCCAGAATGTTGACATCCACAAACAACTCACCCAAAGGCACACAACGATCGATCCCCCAAAGTGGCATGGTTCCGTGCAAGCGTTGAATGTCATCGTGAAGGCGCGATCGCACTTCCTGAACTAACGCATCAATATTCGCTTGACCGTTGCTACATATCTCTCCTGGCACGGATAATCGCTGATTATTGTCCTGTTGCCATTCTGGAAAACGAGATTCCCAAAGCCATTTATACCCTTGCTCCCACGGACTTTGACCTTTAGGTGCTCTCCCTCGTTTCGGTTTATTAGATGGGCAACCATTATCCTCCAAGATTTTGCAAATATTTTGTAATTCCTCTTGAAGTTTCTGAGACTTATCTTCCGGTTCCTTGTTCCATGTAATACAACTTACCAAAGTAGAATTTTTTTTATTAGCATTTTTGGGATTAAAACGTGCCAAGAATGCCGCTCGTGGATCGCCTATCAGGTTGAGTTTCAGGGCGATCGCTTCTAAAAACTGTTGTTCTTCTCCCGATTTAAGCTGAGAATCCACCTTTCACTAAGCTCCATTATCTATTTATTTCTATTTGCATTTCTATTTGTTAGCACTTTTTTTTCTATTTGACTACTTCTAATCTTAAAAGTGTCAACATTTTACACTTGAGAGTGACAGATGAAACCTTATAACAAAAAGAAACTGCTCAAAGTAACCGAGTTTGCAGTGGTGGGCGTTGCCACTTGCCTCAATCCCCATGCAGGATTTCTGCTGTTTATGCTCAAGCTGTGCTTTCAAATCCTGACAGCATTGCAGAAAGATGAGACGAGTCAAATAGATAAAAGCTAGGAATCCCGATCGCCTTTGCGAAAAAATTCAACAAGGCGATCGGTTCCCCAAAGTCCTATAGCAATATCACAGTTTCAGCAGATTGATTTCCCCCATTACGAGGACGAAGATGTAAGGTGATCTCCGTATCGAGTCGCTTGAGGAAAAGCAGTAGTTTTCCCTCGCTGAACCGTTGAAACTCTCCGTTCATTAAATGAGAGACTTCTGGTTGTGGAATGCCCAGTAATTCGCTCATTTCACGCTGTTCCAAGTTGCGCTGTTTTAACAGACGAAGTACCTGAATTCCGATTTTACCCCGCGCAAAAAGTTCGTCAGCATCTGCCAATCCAAGGTCAGCAAATACATTACCACTACTTTCTTCAAAAATAGTTTCTTGTGTCATAATTGTTCCTCCCTAGCTAGTGCGTCTTGATAGCGTTTTTTAATTAAGTCAACATCAGCCTGTGGGGTTTTAATCCCTTGCTTTGATTTCTTCTGAAAAGCGTGCAATACATAGATTTTTTCACCAATCTTTACAGCATAAACTGCCCTGTAAGTATCGGTATCGTAACGTTTGACGATTTCATACACACCGCTTTCCACCCCTTTAAAGGGCTTGGCTGACAAAGGTGTTTCCCCAGCTTGCACCAGTTGTAGCGCATAACCTACCGCTTTTTGTACCTCTTCAGGAAACTCGCGGATATTTTTGCGAGAGTCTCCCATCCAAACAAGAGGTCGTAAAGGCACTTCTATAGTATCTTTGTTATCGACCATTTTATACGAAATTTCCTGTAAAAATCAAGTTTGACAATAGCATAAAATGTTGCCCAGCCTAAAAATCGATTTCTCCCATAATGGGTTCTTGTGTCATGGTTGTTCCTCTCTTGGCATGGTATAGTATCATCTTCGATTCCCATCGACAACTCATGAAAACAGACACCATTTTCTACAGCCTGTTTCAAGAATTTCCCAGCTTCTTCTTTGAACTAATCGATCGCCCTCCAGACGAAGCCGCCGCCTATGAATTCACATCCCGTGAAATCAAACAACTGGCATTCCGCATCGATGGGTTATTTCTGCCCACAACCGAAGCACCGGAAAAACCATTTTACTTGGCGGAAGTTCAGTTTCAACCCGATCCCGACTTGTACTACCGCATCTTTGGCGAACTCTTTCTCTATCTACGACAATACAAACCCGTCAATCCTTGGCGCGTCGTTGTCATCTATCCCAGCCGCCGCATCGAACACGAACAGATGCTGCAATTTCAGGAACTATTAACCAGTCAGCGGGTGCAACGGATTTACCTCGATGAATTGCCAGAAGCCGCCGATCGATCGCTGGGAGTGAAAATTGTTAAACTGGTAATCGAGCCAGCAGAGACAGCAGCAGAACAAGCACGGCAGTCGATCGCAATGGCCCGACAGCAGTTGTCCGATCCCACCGTTTTACGCGATTTAATCAGCCTCATCGAAACAATTATTGTCTACAAACTCCCCCAAAAAAGCCGCGAGGAAATTGCCGCCATGTTGAATTTAAGCGAACTCAGACAAACCCGATTTTATCAAGAAGTCAAGCAAGAAGGTTTAGAAGAAGGACTCGAACAAGGACTCGAACAAGGTGAGCAGCAGGCGAAGTTAGAAGCCATTCGTCGCACGATAGGGTTGGGGATAAATTTAGAGACGATCGCACAATTATTAGATTTGTCTGTAGAATTTGTGCGGCAAACAATTCACAAAATCCAACGGGAATCAATGTCAGTCTCCGAACAAAAGATTGACTCGTTGATCGAACTATTAACTCAACAGCGATCGCTCTTTTCTGCCGCACAATTAACCGAACTAGCGCAGCTAATTGAACCTTTATCTGATGACAGCGATGTTCTTGCAGAAGCGCTTTCACTCTGGGCTGCAAATTACCCTGCAATTCAGGAAGCTCAATCCAAACTGCTCGAACCACTACCGCCGATCGCTAAAACATCAGAAACAACAGCAAAAAGTCCAGAAAGTAGCGAATCTCAAATAGGCGATCGCCTCAACAAACAAGCTCTCAAAAATGCCATTACATTGTAGCGCGATATTCGATAATATTGTAGGGACACGGCAGTGCCGTGTCCTAATTTCTAAAAAACAGAATAGTCAGAGCCCCGGCTTCTTGAAGAAGTCGGGGCTCTAACCGTGAAGAGGTTTAGATTGCTTTCTCGTTTAGTCTGCGGGAGTGAGGGAAACTAACAGAGTGATGCTGTCAACACCGATGACATAAACTGTATCTCCAGGTGTTAAGGTGATTTGTCGATCGCACCGTGCGGGCCACCAGCTACCTTGGAAGCGGACGCGACCTGTTTGATTCGGATAAATCGATTCATCGACGACTGCTTCTTCGTTGAAATAGTTGAAATTGGTGTTGATGTAGTTGTCGATTAACATATTCTTTGATGTGCTGTATGCTTGAGTGGAGAAAATAGAACCGAAAGCTTTTACTACGTTGAACATTTCCCTGACTCCTGTTGTGTTAATATAATGTAATTTTGTATTGATGCTATTTGAAAGGCTGCATTTCCTGGATTGAGATTGATTGATGTTTCTGGTTTTTCAGGCTCTCATTTAGTCTGCGGGAACGAGAGAAACTAACAGAGTGATGCTGTCAACGCCGATGACATAAACAGTGTCTCCCGGTGTTAAGGTGATTTGTCGATCGCACCGTGCGGGCCACCAGCTACCTTGGAAGCGGACGCGACCTGTTTGATTCGGATAAATCGATTCATCGACGACTGCTTCTTCGTTGAAATAGTTGAAATTGGTGTTGATGTAGTTGTCGATTAACATATTCTTTGATGTGCTGTATGCTTGAGTGGAAAAAATAGAACCGAAAGCTTTTACTACGTTGAACATGATATTTACTCCTGTTGTGTTAAAATATATGGATGTGTAATTGTCTGTTTGTGCTATTTGAAAGGCTGCATTTCCTTTCTTTGAGATTGATTGATTGCCCTGATATTTCATTCTTCTTGTCCTTCATCGTTATATCGGGATAAAAGACCAAGAATTTTTGAAATGTTGAGGGGATTTGAGAAGCGGTTGCGGCGAGTCTAAATCCAGTAATTTCGAGGTATTGAATTCACCATTTAGTGGTTGAGTCGTTCGCGGGATTTACCTTAAGGCTGGATGTTGGTAGCTACATTAGCGTTTGGTTGATTCCGCATTACTGCTGCTGTGAAGATGTTTCATTTTTGGGTTTGATTTTTGGGTTTGATTTTTTGACTCGGTGGTGAGTCGTTTGCTTGACACTTACTAATTTGCCAGGAATCGAATGTCTTTGGCCCGATCGACATTCCAGTTTACATATCTGGTATTGGCACAGGACACTTGTCCGCCGATAAGCAACCATTTATCAAGGGTTTCAGCCAAAAACTCTGGCTATTAGCTGTGCCAATTCAGCAAAGTGGACTACCGCTGTCTGTGAATTCTGAACTTACGCAATGTCGATCGCCCCATCAGGAAAATCCGTAGATATCCAGTCTGTGACTGCTATCATCTGATGAGACTGACGCAGATATCGCGACGCGCTAGGACTTTTCGATGAATGTAGCTCGATCGCACCCTCTAATCGCAATTATTGAACAAATCGAACTTAAAATCAATTCATAAATTCAGAATCTTAAATTCATAAAACTCATAATTATAGAAAACTTGCTTGATACTGCATAATTGTTACAGGAATTCTGAATAAAGTTTTACCTAATTGAGACAAACCGAACTTAAATTTAAGCGACTGCGGCAATTCTTGTACGGAAACTTCTGTGAAGCCAAAGCGAGTATAAAATGATGCGAGTCCTTTTCCCAAACATTCTAGATATAGCGGTTGCGTAGCTTGTTCAATTAAATATTTTGTGAGGTAGCTTCCCAAACCTCGATCGCGCCAATCCTTCATCACCACCAAACTGCCCAATTCTTGCGCGCCCGCAAAGTTCCGCAACTGTCCGCAAGCTGCCAATTTTCCACCGCATTCAATCACCCAAAATTGCTCCCAGCGCAACTGAGTTGGGTCGAGTTTGGCGCTCCAAACTAACATTCTAATTGATTTGATGTCGTGAGATGAGGCTGGGCGGATGGCGCATTCTGGAGGCAAGGAACAATAAATTTCAGTCATTATTGATAGGTGGAAACTACAGCAGCGATTCGTTTGAAAATGCGAAAAACTTCGTAAAGTTCGTTGCCGGGGTTCCGAATATCAAACAGCTTAGACAAAGCATACTGCGGTGTACCTTGTTTAGTCACTTTGATGAATCGGAAACTGCTGCCATTGGTCAGAAGCCCAAACGTTGGTTGTTCTGAATTTGGGTCATTCAGCATATAAAATAGTAATTGAGGAAGTCCAGCTTCAACGGAATATTGCGATCGCTTGGCTTCGATCGCCACAACCCAAAAAGATTGCAGCAATAATAGGACATCTATGCTGCCCCTAACAATTATATCTTCATCTTCGACAATCAGTTCAACAGATTTTTCACATTCTATGTGAAAGGGAGTCAGGAAAAAATCTGCTACAAATAGCAAAGGAGCTAGTACCACCATTTTTACAGTATCTTCTAGGAAAGGGAATGAGGTACTGTTGATATAGCCTGCTTTTACTTTGTCGAGCGATCGCTTTTCTGCGTCCCCGATTTCTGGCAAATCATCAATCCATTCTCGGAAGAATTGCTCGTCTTCAGACAACTGTAGATTAAATTTAGTTTGAACATCGCCCAATGTGAGTGTTTTAGCTTGAAGTGATTGTGTCATAGTTTTCTGTAGCTATTTGCTAGTTGTAACTAATTGTAGCATATCAATTGGCGATCGCCCTTAATAACACCTTGCTCTAAAGCACACAGATATTGTATAATTAGATTAGCTTTTATCAAGTTTATCTCAAAATTATCAAACCTATCAAAAGTAATTTTTGGTTATGCCAATTTATTTCTATAGCACTCGTGGCGAATACGGCAGTTTTTCTAATTTCTCTGCTCACGGCTTCGAGTTAGATGGAGAATACTGGCCGACTACTGAACATTACTTTCAAGCACAAAAATTTCCGTGTACGCCTCAAGTCGATCGAATTCGCCAAGCAAAAACGCCAAAAGATGCAGCGAAAATGGGGCGCTCTCGTCAACTTCCCCTCCGGCAAGATTGGGAACAAGTCAAAGATGATATGATGCGAAAAGCTGTACTCCGCAAATTTGAAACTCATGCCGATATTCGCGAAATTTTACTCGCAACGGCTGATGAAGAAATCGTCGAAAATGCGCCGGGAGATTACTATTGGGGTTGCGGCAAAGATGGCGGTGGCAAAAATATGTTGGGACATATTTTGATGGAAGTGCGCGAGATATTACGATCGCGCACGCCAGACTAAAATAAAACTCACAGTAACTCACATTTTGCACCATTACCATTTTCAAGAACAGGCTTTCCGGCCTGTTCCAGAAAAACTGATAAGCTGACGATCGCACTCCGTAATTTCCCATAATCAAACAGGACTCACTTAACCGTAAGTCCTGCAAAGCTCATAAACGAGCATTTTTTTCTTTTTTTAAACAGTTAGCTCGAAAATCCAGTCTACAGACTATCGAATTCTGTGCCAATCTCCTCAGACGGTTCTAGTAGAGGGTTTCGCCTCTCCTCGGAGACTGCAAAGCAGGGGAAACGGTAAAAACCCTGCACCACTTTTTTTGTTTCCACAGCTAATGTCGATCGCAATCAACTTTTATGGTGATTAGTACAGCATTGTAATCCAGTCGCCTTCCGGGACACCGTTCTCCTTAAGTTGGCAATGCACAGGTTAAACAGCAAAACCCCTGTTCTGGTTCAATTTCGTTTGTGATTAATGCTGCACATTTCTATTCTGTACTATGAAAGAAAGATTGTCAGGGATCGTACACATTTTTTTACATTCTATTCAGTTTACTCCACGGACGTGAACTTTGTATGGCAGCGATTTTTAATCGCTAGGTATATTTGCAGTTGCAGTTATTTGCCGTATTTGCTGTTGAATTCGGTTGAATTCCTTCTGTTCTTCATTCAGCAAGCTATTCTCGATCGGCGATCGCATATCCCACTGTAATTCTGACAATAACAGCAAACAGCCGGCCATAATTATGCCTGTGGTTAGATATTGCCAAGGGGCAACTAATGTTAAAAGAGGTATGCTAAATAAATGAGTTAGTCCGATCGCGATAAAAGTGCGCGATCGCAAACCGACTCCAGTACAAAAATAGCCGATCGCGCTCAACCCCAACCACAAATCGCACAAATGCAGCAACCAAAATCCCCAACCCGCAAAAATACTGCAATCCGTCAGCACCAAACCAGCAATCATCAAAATCGCCCAAGAGTAAAGAATCCAGCTAACACGCTCAACCTTTACCCAAAACAAAGTCAAAACAGCCATTCCCGCAGTGCCAATTAGAGTCACAGTTGACCACAGAATCGCCTGAAAGCTCCAACTGAGGGGGACAAACTGAGCCGTGAAAAAAATCCCCGCCGTCACCAAAGCCCAAAGCAGAAAAGTTTGGTCAATGCGGGTATAAAATCCTGAGAAAAGAGTAATATTTCCGACTTTCCAGCGGAGGCGCAAGAGGCCCGATCGGTCTTGTACGTCGAGATGTTCTTGTTTGCAGCGGATCGGGGGTTCAGAGGGGTTGAAGAAGGTCATTCCGTATAGTTTAAAATATCAAGTTTTGCGTATTGTAACAAAACGTCAAGAAGATTTTGCAGATTTTTATATCCTTTTTTTTAGTTTCCTGGCTCTGCCTGGGGAGGTATATCCAGAGACTCTGCCTCGATTCCAAGCAAAGATTTTCGGACGGGCTCTCCGGCCAATCCCACAAGAGTTGGGACGGGCTCTCCGGCCAATCCCACAAGAGTTTGATTGATTTTTTCGGTTGAGTTGCAATATACGTTAAAGTTGACGTACAATAAAAACAACGTATATTTTACAAACATAATTAAGGATACAAAATGAAAGCAAATCCAGGTGGAGAAATTGCCCCAGCAGAAGTCATGGGCAGAGATAAGCTGATTTTTGATTTGTGGGGGATTTTAGAGCAGCAAAGTGTCATATTGAGTGCTGAGCGCCGGATGGGGAAAACGTCAGTAATTAAGAAAATGCGATCGGAAGCTACGGAAGATAAATTGCCGATTTATCGTGACTTGGAAAATGTGCGATCGCCCTTAGAGTTTGTCGAGACAGTTTTTAAGGATGTCGAAGAATATTTAAGCCGTTTTAATAGCACCGCCAAGAAAACTCGCGGATTCCTCACTCAACTGGCAGGTACAGAATTTAGCGGTTTCAAGTTGCCGGAGATTGCCGCGCCTCACTGGAAAGCTTTGCTGACTCAAACCATAGCAGATTTGGTCGAAAATCAAAACCGCACAGTCATCCTGTTTTGGGATGAAGTGCCGTATATGCTGCACAATATCGGCGATGCAGCGGCGATGGAATTGCTCGATACTTTGCGATCGATCCGCCAGATGTACCCGGCTGTCAGAATGGTTTATACAGGTTCGATCGGCTTGCATCACGTGCTTGGTGTTCTCAGAAAAGCGGGCTATACAAACGATCCGACTAATGATATGTACGTCCAAGATGTGCCGCCGCTATCCGTTAAAGATGCAACTATTTTAGCTCGCAAATTGCTTGAGGGTGAAAAGATTGCCACACCGGACATCCAAGGAAGTGCAGTTTTTATCGCCGATGAATTAAGTAATATTCCGTTTTACATCCACCATTTAATTGCTAAACTCAAATTGCGCGATGGTTCAGGGGACATTGCAGCTATTAAGGAAGTCATTGCTGAGTGTTTGGACGACCCGCTAAATCCCTGGACAATGGAACATTATCGGGAGCGAATTGATAGTTACTACGATGAAAAGCAGCGTCCTTATGCTCTGAATTTGCTCGATATTTTGGCTGCGGCGGGCGCGTCTTTGTCCTTTGATGAGTTATTTGCTGGTATCAAGCAAGAGTCGGAAACTCAAGATAAGGAAATGGCGCGGAAAGTTTTAAGACTTTTGGAGCAGGATTATTATCTTTATAAGAAAGATGGCAGATATCAATTTCGCTATGCGCTGATTCAAAAATACTGGAAATCCTTAAGATGTTGAGATTCTGCTCAAAACCAAAGAAACCGGGTTTTTGGCCGTTTCTACGGGCTGTAATGAAGTATTCTCGCAAAAAACCCGGTTTCTGACCACCCGTGCGTAAGTCCTATTTGTATTTAAGTCTAGATCCCCCCTAGCCCCCCTTAAGAAGGGGGGGACAAGAGTATACAAAGCCCCATTTTTTAGCGGGACAAGATTCTGATCAAAGTCCCCCTTCTTAAGGGGGATTTAGGGGGATCGAGCCTAAACAACAAGCGAACCACCTAAAATAACAATCTAATAAATCCATGAAAAACACATTAATCTCACGATTTACTCCGAGCTTGATGGCACCAGAAACCCTCGAAGCCATCCTCGTACAGCGTCACAAATTGGCAAACCATTTAGTAGAAAACATCCGCGAAAGCGCCCTAACACCCAACAAGCATTATCAACTGCTAATCGGGCCGCGCGGCATTGGCAAAACCCACTTAGTATCTCTGATTTATCACCGCATTTCTAAGATGGAGGATTTGCGGGATAAATTGCTAATTGCATGGCTGAGGGAAGAAGAATATGGGATAGCATCTTTCTTGGATTTGTTGATTGCAATATTGCGCGCCATTGGTAAAGAATATCCCGCAGAATATCAAGCCCAGTTACACGATGCTGTCGAAGGGCTTTATGAGTCGCCGGAGGATGCTGAATCTGTGGCGGCACAATTGTTGAGAGATTTTATTGGAAATCGCGTTTTGCTGTTGATTGTCGAAAATTTGGATGATGTATTTGGCGGGTTGGGCGATATCGGACAAAAGCAGTTTAGGGCTTATCTTCAAAATCATGGGTTTTTGACTATTTTGGCAACTTCCCAAAGTTTGTTTGATGGCATTGAATCGCGCGATCAGCCTTTTTACGGCTTTTTTTATAGTCATACTTTAAAAGAATTAGAACTGGATGATGCTGTAGCTTTGTTACATCAGATTGCTAGCTTGGAAGGGAAAAGCGAATTAGCATCTTTTATTCAAGATTCAACGGGACGAGATCGGATTAAAGTTGTGCATTTCCTTTCTGGCGGCAGTCCCCGGATTTATATGGTTTTCTCCGATTTTCTGGTAAACCGCGAATCTCTAAATAAACTGGTGGAAACATTTATGGCGATGCTGGACGATTTAACGCCGTATTACCAGGATCGGATGAAATATATCTCAAATCAGCAGCGCAAGATTGTGGATTTCTTGGCAGATTTGCGCCACGCTGTCTCGGTAAAAGAAATTGCTAAACGCTGTTTTATCACTCACCAAACTGCATCTAGTCAACTGAAAAATTTGCGGCAAAAGGGTTATGTGAAAAGTGAAGAAATCGGGCGGGAGTCTTGGTACGAATTGCGGGAACCGCTGATGCGTTTTTGTTTGGAAGTTAAGAAGCAGCGCAATGAACCGATTAGATTGTTGGTGGATTTTTTGCGGGTTTGGTATACGCGGGAGGAGTTGCAGCAGCGATTGGGATTGAGGATGGCGGATGTTGATTTTGCGGATAAGGAAAGTCGTTTTGAGTATCGGCAAAATTTGCCACCGATTCCACCTGATGCTGTGATGGAACGAGAATATTATACGCGGGCGCTGGAGGCAATTGAGAGAAATGAGGAAGATCCACGTTGTAAGGCTTATTTTGAGGCAATTAAAGATTGTCGTGAACAGGAAGATGATGTTTCGGCTTTAGCATATGCGGAAAAATTGGTAATAAGTCGCGGCGAGGCAAAGGATTGGTCGGAAAAGGGACGCTGCTTGGATAGGCTGAAACGCTATGATGAAGCTTTTGAAAGTTTAGACAAAGCGCTCGAACTAGACTCTAATTATGCGAGAGCTTGGGCTAATCAAGGCAATGTATTTAACAGTCTTAAACGCTATGATGAAGCCTTAGTATCCTTAGATCGGGCGATCGCACTTGACGGTAATGATAATTTAGTTTGGGCTTGGCGAGGCAATGTACTCGACAACCTCAAACGCTATGATGAAGCCTTAATTTCCTTAGATCGCGCGATCGAACTTGACCCCAATGATAAGTGGGATTGGCGTATGCGAGGCAATGTACTCAACAACCTCGAACGCTATGATGAAGCCTTAGCATCCTTCGATCGCGCGATCGAACTAGATGCCAATGATAAGTGGGATTGGCGTATGCGAGGCAATGTACTCAACAACCTCAAACGCTATGATGAAGCCTTAGTATCTTACGATCGCGCGATCGAACTTGACCCCAATGATAAGTGGGATTGGCATATGCGAGGCAATGTACTCGACAACCTCAAACGCTATGATGAAGCCTTAGTATCCTTCGATCGCGCGATCGAACTTGATGCTAATGATAAGTCGGCTTGGGCTTGGCGAGGCTATGTACTCAAAAACCTCGAACGCTATGATGAAGCCTTAGTATCTTACGATCGCGCGATCGAACTAGATGCCAATGATCAGTCGGCTTGGGCTTTACGAGGCAATGTACTCAACAACCTCAAACGCTATGATGAAGCCTTAGTATCTTACGATCGCGCGATCGAAGTTGATGCCAATGATCCGTATGCTTGGACTAGAAGAGGAAATTTACTCGAAAATCTCAAACGCTATGATGAAGCCTTAGTATCTTACGATCGCGCGATCGAACTAGATGCCAATTATCAGTGGGCTTGGGTTAATCGAGGAAATTTACTCAACAATCTCAAACGCTATGATGAAGCTTTAGTATCTTACGATCGCGCGATCGAACTAGATACCAATGATCCGTATGCTTGGACTAGCAGAGGAAATTTACTCGAAAATCTCAAACGCTATGATGAAGCGTTAGTATCTTACGATCGCGCGATCGAACTAGATGTCAATTATCAGTGGGCTTGGACTAGAAGAGGAAATTTACTCGAAAATCTCAAACGCTATGATGAAGCGTTAGTATCTTACGATCGCGCGATCGAACTAGATGCCAATTATCAGTGGGCTTGGTTTAGCAGAGGCTGGACGCTGGATATTCTCGGCCGCTATGAAGAAGCTTTAATATCTTGCGATAAAGCGATCGCACTTGGAAATGAAGGTGCACCCGTTTTCTTCAACCGGGCCATTGCCATTCTCGGATTAAATCGTTGGGATGAAGGCATCGCCGCCTTAGACGACGCATTTCAACGCTTTGAACCAGATGATGAAGCTACTCCAGATGATGCCGATTTAATTATCAGCAACCTGTTCGCGAACACGAACGATCCAGCGATATCTCAGACTCGCATCGCCAGCCTAATTGTAGTTTACGAAAAACACAAATATCTCTCAGTCTTAGGACAGGGAATCGTGCGAAACATCCCCGCGCTAATGTCAGAAATGGTCAGCGACAAAGCCGCCCGCACTTGGTTAGAATTGTGGCAAGAACAAACCAGCAACTACGAACAATTCCAAATTCCCATCCGCCTGCTGAATGCCGCTGTCCGCTATAAAGAAACCAAGGGCGACAGACGAGTTTTGCTAGAACTTCCCATTGAAGAACGCAGTTTATTAGAACCGTTGGTGTCAGGAAAAGTAGAATAGGCGATTAGAAATTACGGTGACGATTGAGGCCCCGGCGATTGGAAATCGCGGCTACACAAACGATGTCCGCCTCCGCGGACGGAAGAAAGGAAATTCAACCCGCGTCGGCGGGTTTTGTTTGTGTAGACGCGGTTTCAACCGCCGGGTTTCTCCTCATAATTGAGGCCCCGGCGATTGGAAATCGCGGCTACACAAACGATGTCCGCCTCCGCGGACGGAAGAAATGAAATTCAACCCGCGGAGGCGGGTTTTGTATGTGTAGACGCGGTTTCAACCGCCGGGTTTCTCCAACCCGCGGAGGCGGGTTTTGTGTGTGTAGACGCGGTTTCAACCGCCGGGTTTATTCAACCCGCGGAGGCGGGTTTTGTTTGTGTAGACGCGGTTTCAACCGCCGGGTTTATCCAACCCATGAACATGGGTTTTGTTGAAATAGGTATAAAATAGAAATTGATGATACTAGCAAAGGACTCATCCCCATGACCGCAACAATTCCCACAAAAACCTCATCAGAAATCATCTATCCCGACAGCGACGGCAAACCCATGTCTGACAACACCAAACAGTTTGAACTAATTGTCACCATTCAAGGCGGAATAGATGCCCTATACAAAGAAGACGAAAATGTCTTTGTAGCAGGTGACTTGCTGTGGTATCCCGTCGAAGGAGACAACAAAACTCGCCAAGCACCTGATACGATGGTAGTGTTTGGCAGACCCAAAGGTTACAGAGGTTCTTATCAACAGTGGCTGGAAGACAATATCGCCCCGCAAGTTGTCTTTGAAATCATCTCCCCTGGCAACCGAATGGGATCACTGTTTAAGCTGTTTCATTTCTACGAGGATTATGGAGTAGAAGAATATTATGTCTACGATCCAGAAGATAATGAGTTAATGGGTTGGCTGCGAACTGACGAAGAACTCAACTATATTGAATCAATAGAGGGTTGGGTGAGTCCGCGTTTGCAGATCCGTTTTCAAACTGCATCGGGAGACTTGGAAATTTATCGGCCTGATGGACAGAAATTTTTGTCTTATGTGGAGTTGTCAAGACAACAGGAATTAGCACAGCAACAAATGGAAGAACAACGACAAAAAGCCGATCGCCTATCCGACAAATTGCGAGAAATGGGCATCAATCCCGACGAAATTTGAACAAAAAAGACCCGGCGGTTAAAACCGCGTCTATACAAACAAAACCCGCCTCCGCGGGTTGAATAACGGCCCTTAAAATTACCTTCTTTTCTTCCGTCCGCGGAGGCGGACATCGTTTGTATAGACGCGATTTCAATCGCCGTAATTTCTATTTTCAATCCTCAAACAACCTATAATAATTTGACATATCAGCAAATCCCTATGCAAAATCCCCGCCAAATAGCCTTTCTCGCACTCCGCGAAGTCCACCGCCGAGGTGCATTCGCAGACGCAGCCCTCGATCGCACTTTCCGCAATTCTCAACTCAGCGACCTCGATCGCCGTTTAGTCACAGAATTAGTTTATGGTAGCGTTAGGAGAATGCGCGCGATCGACTTCATCATCGACAAACTAGCCACAAAAAAATCCTCCCAACAACCGCCCGACCTCCGCACAATCCTACATTTAGGCCTATATCAACTCCAATATCTCAACCACATCCCCCCATCCGCCGCCGTCAACACTACTGTTCAACTAGCCAAAGAAAACAGCTTTTCAGGGCTCAGCAGTTTTGTCAACGGCTTGCTGCGACAATATATCCGTTTAACAGAAACCGACTTAAACCCATTAACAATTACTAACTATAAATCATCAGTCGAACGCCTCGGCATTCTGCACAGCTTCCCCGACTGGTTAGTAGAATTGTGGATCGAACAAATAGGCGAAACCGAAACTGAACAACTCTGTGAATGGTTCAATCAATCTCCCACAATTGACCTGAGAATCAATCCCTTAAAAAGCTCGATCGCCCAAATCGAGACCGCCTTCCAAGCCCAGAACATCTCCACTAGCAGAATCCCCCATTTACCCCAAGCATTAAGACTAAATGGTAGCACCGGCGCAATTCAAAACCTGCCCGGATATAGCGAAGGTTGGTGGACAATTCAAGATAGTAGCGCTCAATTAGTCACCCATTTACTCGATCCACAGCCAGGGGAAATCATCATCGATGCCTGCGCCGCGCCCGGAGGGAAAACTACCCACAGCGCTGAATTAATGCAGGATACAGGCACTATTTACGCCTGCGACAAAACCGCTAGTAGACTTAAAAAACTTACTGAAAATGCCGATCGACTCCAGATGAAATCCATTAAAATTCATACCGGAGACAGCCGCGAATTCCCAGAATTTATCAACCTAGCAGACAGAGTATTATTAGACGCACCTTGTTCCGGCCTCGGAACCCTCCACCGCCGCGCCGATGCCCGCTGGCGACACACGCCGGAAAACATTCAACAACAATCGCAACTGCAATCGGAATTGCTAGCAAATGCAGCGAGATTTGTCAAGTCCGGCGGCGTATTAGTTTACGCAACTTGCACCATTCATCCCTTGGAAAATGAACAGGTTGTGCGATCGTTCTTAGACAGCAATCCTGACTGGCAAATCGAACCGCCAACCATTGATTTACCAGTCCAGCCATCACCCGAAGGATGGGTGAAAGTTTGGCCGCACAAACATATAATGGATGGCTTTTTTATGGTGCGCCTGAAACGAAATTAAGAAGACCGGGCGGTTTCAACCGCCGTCTTATCTTATTGTGGCGGTTCTTGATAGGCTGGTTCTTGATAGGCTGGTTCTTGATAGGCTGGTTCTTGATAGGCTGGTTCTTGGTAGGCTGGTTCTTGCCACTCGCGACGCCGGGGTTCGGGATTGGGATTGTAAGGTACGATCGCACCATCGTCATTTACAATCATCCCTCGAATAATCTCCTTCGGCTCAACGGGTTTCGCCTTAATACTGCCTTTGCGGCCTTCTAACTTCGGCAACTTCGGAAACTCCTCAACCGGCATTCCTTTCACAGCTTGACTCATAAAATCGCGCCAATTATAAGCAGCCGTACCGCTAGTTCCCCCCGTTGGATAATTGTCATCATTCCCCAGCCAAACACCAGTCACCACCTGCGGAATATAACCGATAAACCACAAATCTCGCACCTTTTCCGAAGTGCCAGTTTTGCCAGCCACAGCCCGATCGCCCAAAGCAGCAGGCCCGCCCGTACCACCAGTCACCACACCTTGCAACATCCAAGAAGTAATCGCAGCACTATCCTGATCCAAAACCCGCTTCGGTTTAAAATCAGCCTGATAAATCACATCTCCCCGCTGATTAATCACCTTAGTAATTCCGTGGGCTTCAATAAAATTACCTTGGGATGCTAAAGTACCGTAAGCATTAGTTAACTCCAGCAAATTCACCTCAGAAGAACCCAAAGCCAGGGAATAAATCGGACTTAATTTAGACTTAATTCCCATATCGTGGGCTAATTTGATCGCCGGTTCAAAGCCGACATCGACCAACACCTTCACCGCCACCACATTCACCGAAGCCCTCAAAGCATCAGACATCGATCGCCAGCCACTAAACTTTTTCCCGTAATTATTCGGTTGATAGCCGTCGAAAATAATGGGCTCATCTTCATAGCTGTCATAAGGCGAAAACCCCGCCCCGATCCCCGCCGCATAAACCAACCCCTTAAACGTCGATCCGGGCTGTCGCAAAGCCTGCGTAGCGCGATTAAACTGACTTTGATTAAAATTTCCACCACCGACGAGGGCCTTAACTTTTCCTGTTTTAGCTTCTATTGAAACCAAAGCCGCCTGTTCAAAACCCTGACGGCGGCCATCAACTTCGATCGCATTTTTAACCACCTGTTCCGCTATTTTCTGCCACTTCAAATCCACCGTCGTCTCGACAGTCAAACCGCCAGCTTCCAAAGCATCCTTAGAAACATAGCGGGGCAATTCCTTCCGAATGTAACTAGCAAAATAAGGCGCAACTACTTTAAACCGCTTCGGCGCACTTGGTTTAACCGTCATCGGTTCTGCCATCGCCTCCTTCGCCTGGATCTCTGTAATTACCTTTGCTTCCTGCATTTGTTGCAGCACAATATTGCGGCGTTGCTTAGCAATATTCGGATTAACCAAAGGCGAATATTCACTCGGTGCCGGAGGCAAACCCGCCAAAGTTGCCATCTCTGCCAAAGTTAATTGATCGACTGTTTTGCTAAAGAAAACCCAAGCCGCATCTCCCACCCCGTAAGCATCCGATCCCAAATAAACCAGATTTAAATATCTTTCTAAAACTTGTTCTTTACTCAACTCCAGCTCTATTTTCAGAGCTAAAAGAGCCTCCCGAACCTTTCGCCTAAGACTTCTTTCTTGATTGAGAAAAACCACGCGAGCCAATTGTTGAGTAATTGTACTACCGCCCTGCACCAAATCTCCCGCCATCACATTAGAGGCGATCGATCGCACAATACCTTGATAATCCACCCCGCGATGTTCGTAAAAACGGCGGTCTTCGATAGAAATAAAAGCTTTCTTCAACAAATCGGGAATTTCATTAAGTTTCAGCTTATCCCTAGTTGCAGGCCCCGACTGCAACAAAATCGTATTATCTGCCGCCTTAATTGTCAGCGTTCCATCGCGGTTAAAAGCCGACAAATCGTTAACATCCGGCAAACCTTTGTCTAAGGTGTGCAAAATCCATAAACCGTATATTAAAGCGCCACCGCCCATACTAGCAACACCTATGGCTATCCAAAATCTCGGGCGGCGGGAGATTCGTTTTTTAGTATTGTCCTGCGGTGCGCTAATTTCCGGCGGTGCAATACTTTCCTGTAGTTCGGTATTTATTTGCAGTTCGGTATTTTGCGGTGCAATACTTTTCTGTAGTTCGGTATTTATTTGCAGTTCGGTACTTTGCAGTGCGCTATTTTTCGGCACTACACTATTATCAGATTTTCGGGGTGATTTAGTTCTGTGCCCACTCAATCCCGGCCGCAACAATTCTCTTCCCTTTGCTTGCAACGTAGTAATTAGAGGCTCAATTTCCAACCAAATAATTAAGCGCCTCAACCCTTGCCAATTGCGCTGGACTCTTGGATATTCATCGTCTTCTGAGTCGGAATAATATTCTGATCCTAATTCTGACTCTTCTGGAGGTGTAGCATCTTCTGATACCACATACTCCGATCGCGCATCTGTTGTCTGTGCAGACAATTGAGCCGGAGATTGCGGCGAGTTTAGCCCGGTGCTATTGGCAACATTCGGCGATTCTAGATCGGAATTACCGCCTACTGCCTTAGTGACTTTGCTCAATTTATCGTTAATATTTGAGAAAAATTCTGCCACGTTCAGACCTTCAAACCTCATCAATTTAAAATAAAAATTAAAAATTAAAAAGGCTAGACCTCTTCAATTTTTAATTTTTAACTTGATATTTTGTATTCAACAGAGCTGTTAATTATTTTGAGTTATGTATTTTGAATTAAAAACTATTTAACTCAAAATTCACAACTCAAAATTCTGCTTAACCTGCATCACAGGGGATTTAAGCCCCCACCTTTAGGTGGATTGTTTTTAGGCTGGGGCTTAAATCCCCTGCCTAAAAATTTCGCACTCAAGCAGTCAACTGTCAACTGTCAACTGTCAACTGTCAACTGTTAACCAGCATTACCTAGTGCCAAAGCGGCTACTAGCATACCCAACACCAGGAAAGGCTGAGCACTTGCCTGATATTTAACATCATTTTCCAGAGGATTGCGTAAAAAATACATATCCTGAAAAGTGATTTGCGGCACAATTAGCAGCAGGAGAATGACCGCGTACAGGTTTTGGTGGATGCTAATCAAGTAGCCTGCAATCCCTGCTTGAAATACATCGATCATCAGCACGCAAATCCAGGCTGCGGTGCCAATGCCAAACATCACTGGCAAAGATTTTAACCCTAATTGCCGATCGCCCTCAACACTTTTGAAATCATTAACGATCGCAATCCCCAGCCCTGCCAAACTGTAAAACAGCGTCAAAACCATAATCGTAGGATCTAGTGTACCAAACAAAGCTTGACCTGCCCACCAAGGCAGGGCAATGTAGCTAGCACCCAGAGCATAATTTCCCAACCAGCCATTCTGCTTGAGTTTCAGCGGTGGCGCAGAGTAGATGTAAGCCAAAAATGCGCCGCCGAGAGTCAAAACAGTCATGATCGGGAATTCGTGACCCGCCCACAAGTCTAGAGCATAGGCTACCGCAATCCCTGCGGCTAATAATACCAAAATTTGGGTTACTACTTGGGGAATCGAGATGATACCGGAAGGAATCGGACGATAGGGCTCGTTAATTGCGTCGATGTCGCGATCGTAAAAATCGTTCAAAGTTTGAGTGTACCCCGCCAGCAGAGGCCCTGACATCAACATACACGCTGCGGCGATCGAGAAATTCTCTAAATTCCAAACATAGTTTCCAGAAGAAGCCGCCCCGCACACCACGCCCCAAATTAGGGGAATCCAGGTAATCGGTTTCATCAGTTGCAAGCGAATCTTCCAGATAGAAGTTTCCCCGCTAGCGGCCCCTTTCATACCCAACAGTTGCCGAGCTTTCGCACTGCGGTTTTCGGTAGCAGCGGTTTCCGGTGAGGGTTCTGGGGAGATTTGAGATGGAGGAGAGTCAGACATAATTTGATGTGAGCGGTACTGCTACTATTGTGTCGTTTTGCGTTTCAATAATAATTCTGACAGTATACAACTGATATTTAAGGCATAGTCTTGAAAACTTACCCTGGCTTGGAGTTGATGCTAGGGAAAAATATGAGTTTACCACGATATTTTAATATCATTATTTTGTGTAAATGTCAAGAGGATCAATGGTCAGTTGACAGTTGACAATTGACAATTGACAGTCTTCGTAGGGTGTGTCGCCATTTTTAATCTCTCGGATTCAATCGCAAATCTCATGGCGACGCACCTTACATCGCGTGGAGGAAACAAACCTCACCATTATTCAGTTTTTTTTTAAAGATGATGGATAGCGACACACCCTACGACTATGGGTTCATTGAATATCCCAGGTGCGTCGCTATTTAGATTGTCTGTTTTTTTTAAAGATGATGGATAGCGACACACCCTACGACTATGGGTTCATTGAATATCCCAGGTGCGTCGCTATTTAGATTGTGGGTTTTTCTTCAAGATGGTGATAGCGACACACCCTACGACTAGCTACATACGAAAACTGCACATTAACAAATATGGCGGTATGAATCAAAAGGCAATCCCGTCCGCCGCTTCACGTCAACAACTGATTTATATGCGCCTTTTAGCTGCCTTTCTCTAACTATTGTTTCGGCAACAACCCGATCTAAACCGCTTTGAATCAACTCTTCCGGCGAAAGAATGTTTAAGCGTTTCCAAGTAAACTGGGATTCTTTTTGATAATTGTAGCTGAAGCAAATCATCGGGGCGATGCGTCTGACGTGACTTTCGGGAACTCCGGCTATTTCCGATAACTCTTCGGCGTGGGTAAAAATGTAGCCTTCGTTTTGCAAAGATTCAATATCGTTAGCATAGACGATCGGCAAACCCAAGATTCTGACCATATCATCTTTGGTGCACTCGTTAATATCTATTTTGCCGCGCAGGGAAGCCAATTCTTCGGCATTTGTCGCAGTTGCAGGAACCAGTAAGCCTCTGGGTGCGGTTTTGATCAGATAGCGTTTTTTCAAAGAAAAGGCAGTGACAATTTGAGCAATCCAAACGAGGGTGCCGAAATTAGCTGATGAAGATAGTGCTAGTGCGGCTAAAGTAAAGCCAACACCCCATGCTATCCAACTGCGAATATTTGTTTTTTGGCCGGCATAGGCGATCGACAATCCGCCGAAGTAGGGAATAAAAGAATACCACACCCAGTTTGGAGTTTGACGCAGCCAGTATAAATCTTGAGACACTTTAGTTCTATCCTCGATCTACTTTATATTTCAATACGGTTCACTTAAAAATGTTTATTCCCCGGAGATCCCCCTAAATCCCCCTTAAGAAGGGGGACTTTGAGAATAATCTTGTCCCCCCCTTTTTTAAGGGGGGTTAGGGGGGATCTCCGGGCTTAAATGAAGCGTATTGCTTGATATTTGACTATTGTTGAAATCCCACTCTTTTCATAGTGGCTTCTCTTATTCCGTGACATCCGTGACATCCGTGACATCCGTTAAATCCGTTTCACAATCCGTTGCCGAACTTTCTTACAATTCTCGCAGCAGTTTTTGGCGTTTTTCTTCATATTCTTCGGCGGTAATAGCGCCCATATCGTAAAGTCCTTTCAAATCTGCGATCGCCCCAGTCACATCTTTTGCTCCTCTGAGCATATACCCAGACTGCAACATACCCGGATTGTACTGTGCTTGAAAAGCTGGTTCCGACATCATCAGTAAGCCGATAAAATCGAAAAATGCAATCAGTGACGGAATTAATGTCCAGGAAAATACCAAATACAATACTCCTGCTGTGTTGTTACCCAAATAAAATTTGTGAATTCCGAAACCTCCAACAAAGAAAACTAACACAATTGCTACGGTTCTATCTTTTACCATTTTTCTGTTTCCCCAGTTTTTTAAAGTTGCAGTTTTCCGATCGCCCTAGATAATACTAATATTCGCTTATTTTTTTTTATTTTTGCGAAGCTTAGACATCGCAAAATACAGCAGAACTATACCTGCTTGAGCCTCTAGAATTACGAAGTAGCCTCTCAAGAAATAATTGAGTTCGCTACCGGAATTGACAGAAAATATTAAAATGCCAAGGGCTGCGTAGGGTGCGAAACGCATCCAACTCGGCGTTCCCTCTAACTTGCGGCTGTTAAAATTGTTCATTGTTAGACCATCCACAAAAACCGGACAAGGTATTACTTCCATGTTAGGACAAGTTTTTCCGTTTAGCTTCCAGATTTGGGGCTAAATTATCGGGTGCGCGCAGCGCGCACCTGCCGAACTCGTGATTTATCAAACTTGCGAAAAAAGCAAGGTTAATTCACAATTATTCACAACCGCCAGAATTAACTCGCGCCGCCGCCCAAAAGAAACAGACTCAGGAGAGTTCCGCTGTTCCAAAGACTGTGGAGAAGCATGGGAGCGAGGAGATTGCGCGATCGCGTGTACACAAACCCCAACACCGCGCCCAACGTCGCCAAAGGCAGAATCTCAGAGACACTCAGGTGAGCCACCGCAAACAAGAAAGCCGAAGCTGCGATCGCCCCCGAAACAGGCAAATAGCGAGTCAGAGAAGGCAGTAGAAAGCCCCGAAACACGATTTCCTCAAAAACCGGAGCGGCGATCGCAGCAGTGCCGAAAAACACCGCTAGAGCCACGTTGTCTCTACCTTCAAGGACGATCGGCAAAATCGGATTACTGCCACCTTGTCCCTGCCAGAATTGCTGATTGATCAGCGACACCACAACCACCAAAGGCAAAGCTACAAAATAGCCGCCAAACCCCCACAAAAACCAATTCCCCCGCCAATCAATCCGAAACCAACTATCAGGCAAAGGGAAAAAAGACTTGACCGAAAAATACAAGACAGAAAGCCCCCCAGCCGACAGTAACAAATAAGTAGCAAAGATATAAAAAGCCTTTTCGCGCGGATCAAAAGTAGCAGGATTCAGTTTGAGAACAGCCAGAGAAACTGGCAGCAACAAATAGGGAATCAAGATTTGCCCGACAAAGAAAAAGCCGACCACAAGCACCTGCCAAACAATCTCGCCATCCCAAGGCACATCCCAAGTCAAACTCGCATTTCGCGCCAATAGCGGCCCGGAGCCTGCTTTATCTAACTGCTTCCGTTGCAACAGCCACTGCACAGTCAAACCAACCAGCAAAACCGTGCCAATACAAAGAGAGATAGCCGGAATACCAACAATAATTGCCAACTTTTCTACAGCTTGTTCAGCCGTTGCTTGCTCTGCCGCTTGCAGCGCCATCAGCTCCTTAGAACGTTCTTGCAGCTTGTAAAGTTGAGCTAGAGCGCGATAGCGAAACCAACCATCCAAAGACTTTTGAATGCGCGGTTCGGCATCCGGCAGCAGTTGAGCCGGATTACTCCAAATTCCGGTTAAAACTTGAGCACTTGCCACCGAAGGGTCGGAATCAATTTGAGTTTTTTGCCGATCGACTAAATTGTTCCAAGTTTGAAGTGCAGCATCAGTTTTGTCGCTGCTTGCCTGCAAAACTCCTAAGCGCAAGTCAAGTTCATTTTGCAATACTAACTGTTGCT
>Ga0335395_10000362_pt1 | contig 29050 bp, 18 predicted proteins | sample MAT02_FD_205744 | JGI IMG/M metagenome (GOLD analysis project Ga0335395, IMG submission 205744) | Freshwater microbial communities from Lake Fryxell liftoff mats and glacier meltwater in Antarctica - MAT-02 (spades assembly) (version 2) ... | reverse complement strand
TGTCAAAACCGGAGCTCTTTTAACAATGGCTAGTTGGCCGACATTTGACCCTAATATTTTCACCCGCAAGGTGACTCCCAAAGAATGGGATCGGCTACAAGGGCCAGAAAAACCGTTTTTAAATCGTGCAGTTCAAGGCTATCCAGTCGGCAGCACTTTTAAGATTGTAACTGCTGTAGCCGGGATGGAATCGGGCAAGTTTTCTCCTGACTCGACTGTGGCCACTTCTTCTTCAATTACGATCGGCGGAATCACCTTTAACGAACACAGTGGCGGTTACGGCGTTATCGGTTTCCGCGACGCTTTAGCCTACAGCAGCAATACGTTTTTCTATCAAGTAGGTATGGCTGCCGGCCCCGAAGAAATGGCGAAAGCGGCTAAAGCTATGGGCATTGGCGGTACTATTAACTTAAAACTTTTGGGGTTGGAGGCCGCCAATCACGGTCAAGTTCCGGTACCAGCAGAGAAACAGAAAATGTATGGTGAAGATTGGTATGTTGGCGATACAGTAACAATGGCGATCGGTCAAGGTTTGGTACTTTGTACTCCCCTAGAATTGGCTGTGATGGTGTCAACTGTTGCTAATGGCGGTTGGCGAGTGCAGCCCCATTTGTTGGCTTCTCAAACCAATACTCCTGTCACTAAAAAAATTCAAACAGGTATTAAGCCTGCAACTTTGAATGTTGTTCGCGAGGGATTGATTGACGTGGTGAAAAAAGGTACTGGCAAACGCATGAATGATGGTACTATTCCTTTAAGTGCTGGTAAGACTGGGACTGTGGAAATGCCCGGTCATCCTGATAATTCGATGTTTGTGGGTTTTGCTCCCGCTGATAAACCGGAAATTGCGATCGCAGTTATAGTTGAAGGCGGCGGATTTGGTTCTGTATCGGCGGCACCAATTGCTCAAGAGGTATTCCGAACTTATTTTCAAAAGCAGGGTTTTAAACCTACTAATAAGCCTCTCTAGTCATGAGTTGATTGTTGACTGTTGACTGTTGACTGTTGACCGCACAAGAGCCCAGAAACCGGGTTTTTTACCGAATTTGCTGGCTCGAACCAAGTATTTTCGTAAAAAACCCGGTTTCTTTAGTGGGACTGCGTAAGCCCTGATTAGTTAATTGTTGAGTGTTGACTGTTGACTGTTCATATTGTGTGATGCAGGGTGCTTATGGCGCACCTTATCGCTATAAGTGCGTTCAAAAGTTTTCCCCTACCAATCGTCTCACTTCCACGGTAGATAAATTCATCATTTGCGCCACCTGTTCCAGACTCATTCCAGAATTTAAGAGTTGAGTTACGAGCGATCGCAATGTTGACTCCGCTGCCAGTCGTCCCAGGTTTTCTTCCTTGTGAGTCTTCAAAAACTCACCCGTTTGAGGAACTCTAAACCTCAATTCTCCTGAAATTATATGCAATTCCAGTCCCAGCACTTCACTGAACAACCACAGCGTATCGAAAGCGATATTGTTGGCTGCAATCGGCTCGTACTGATTGTTTATCAAACGTACTCCCTGTAAAATCGGATTTAGATAATCTCCCGACGGATCGTACTGAAAATATTCCCTAACTCCCAAACCCAGATAAATTTCCGGTTTAGTTTCTTGGTCTTTCGTCTGAGTTGTTTCCGAAGTAATTTCTAACACAAAATCTGGAGTAATTCCCCCTTCTTCCCAAACTTTATAATTATCCCTTTTGCGGTTGGCAACTCCAAACACCACATAAATATCCGGAGCAACAACCGCTTGGTTGTTCCCTTGTTCATAATAAATGAAAGAATTAGCTGACACGTAAACATCAGAACGTTCTTGAAAATAAAGCTTGACAGCTTCTACGCTGTAAGTCATGTAATCGCGCGTGATGTCGCTTTCAGCCATCGGCTCTCCGTCGCTGCTGGGATATTCAATTTCTACTTGTTCGACTTGAGTTAAAATTGTCATTTTTCAATTTTCCTCAAAGTTAATTAATTTAATGGTAGCATTCTGTCGGAGTTTGGAAAAGTTCGAGATTCCTCAAAAAAATCAACAGCCATAAGGTACGCAGGGAACAGCCTACATAATTAGGTTCTGCGTCCTGGACTGTAATGCTGGCATGAGGGTGACAGATAAAGACAATTTAAATTCTAATTAATTCCTCTGTCTAAAATAATTATTTCCGAACCAACAACTGGACTTCTAGCTATTAACTTGCCTTCCATATTCGCAATTTCTAACTTGCTGAAATCGAGTGAGTTAGCCTCCTTCCACATCTTCGTTGCTAGTTGATTTTGCTCAACTCCGCTGAGTTTGTACCAATTTTCAGCGACTTTTACTGTCAAAATGCTGCTGGAAAAATTAGCTTGAACAGACTCAACTAAACCGCCGCCCAGTCGATTCTTAATGTCAGTAACTTGATTTTGAATCCCAGCAATCAGAGACTGTTCAGGCGTCAGCGGCGGCGGTGGGATAATTTCTACTGGTTGCGGTTTTTCTGGAGCCACTAAATCGGGCAACTTGCTTTTGAATTTAGCAGAGATTGGCTCAGATGGTACGATCGCCTCTGGCGATTTCGGCGTTCCCGATGCCATAAAATCACCAAACGTTGGCGGCGATTGCTGCGCTGCTGGCAAAGGCACTTTTGCTACTTTCTCAGGCGGTTTTGCTGAGAAACTGTTGAAAGTTAAACCGACTACAACGATCAGAATTGCTGCTAATGCGGCGTTTAAAATTGGATCGGACAGCTTCTGGTTCGTAGATGGTGGCAGTAGCGATCGCACTAGCCGTACAATACTTTGCCAAAGTACACCGACGTTCTCTAAAAAACTCCCTTCCCTGCGTTGGGATACAGGCTTTTTATCAACTTTTACAGCAACTTTTGGTGGCACGCTGTTAACTTCTGCAGCAACAGCGGGAGGAGTTACTGTTGCTGAGTCAGCAGCGGTGGGCGCGATCGGCTTTTGGGCCTGCAGCGGCGGTTCGGCTGGTAATTTTTTGCCTTTTTTTCCCAAATTCCCAATCGAGGCAATCAATGCTTTGATTCTCTGATTTTTGGGAACCGCGCTGCTGGCATTTTGAGTTTTGCTGCCAGTGGGGGCAGACTTTGCAGCCGAATCAACCTGCGGTGTCGGAGATTGAGACGGTTCTGGACTTGACTGGTTTAGTTGTTCTTCTGACATTTTTTCTGCCTTCGGGCGTTCCAAATATATTTAAAAGCGATAAATTTTAGTTGAGCCATCTCAACCTTAATTTATCATTTAACTTAGTTGTAACGGAATCAAAATGAGCATCAAACGCCGTCACTTTCTAATTTTAGGCAGTCTCAGCAGCTTAGGTTTTGCCGGAGTCTCGAAAATGATTCAGCTTCGGACTTCCTTCGGTAGAGACACCAATGCTGTTGTGCCTAACGTTGAGGCCCAAAGGGCGATCGTCCCTTGGCCGGCCTCACCGCCTATTTTACGCTTTATTTCGGTAGCCGACACCGGTACCGGCGCTGAAGGTCAGTATGCTGTGGCTGAGGCGATGGCGCAATATCACCGGGAAAACCCTTTTAATGTTGCTGTTCTCGCCGGCGACAATATCTACAATAACGGCGAAATTGAAAAAATTAATGCTGTTTTCGAGCGGCCTTATCAGCCCTTATTACAGCAAGGTGTAAAATTTTATGCTTGTCTGGGAAATCACGATATCCGCACTGCTAACGGCGATCCGCAAGTTAAATATGCGGGTTTTAATATGCAAGGTCGCTACTATACTTTTCGCCGCGATCCCGTACAGTTTTTTGCTTTAGATACGAATCACAATGCGGATTGGAAAAATCAGCTTGTTTGGCTGGAAAAAGAGTTGAGTCAGAGCACCGCACCTTGGAAAGTTGTGTTCGGTCACCACCAGATTTATTCCTCTGGCCTGTACGGAGTGAATCAACCTTTTATTAAGACTTTGACGCCTTTGTTTCAAAAGTACGGCGTGCAGCTTTATATCAACGGACACGAGCACAGTTACGAACGCACTCGCTCGATTAACGGTACGACTTATTTAATTTGCGGTGCCGGCGGCGGCACGCGTGCGGTGGGGCGTTCTGAGTGGACGGAGTTTTCTGCTAGTCGGCTGAGTTTTGCGACGTTTGATGTCTATGAAGACCGGATGTTTGTCAGTTCTATTGGTACTGACAAACGGGTTTTTGACAGGGGAGTGATCGAAGTGCGATCGGCTTAATTTAGATTGTTTTCCCAGACATATCAGATGAATGGATTTATGTCAAGGTGTTTTGGTCGATCTATTTAACTGCGACTTACACCTTGAATCAATATCACCCTTTCCTCTTGACTTGAACTAAAATTCAACTTACAATGTATTGTTCTTTGATAGGTAGCGTTAGAGGTATCTGAGTGAAAAGCGATACGTTAGTAAGAGGGAAAATTAATCCGTTAGTAAGACCTTTCTTAAAGTGGGTAGGAGGTAAAAGGCAGTTATTGCCAGAAATTGTTAAGTATGTTCCCAAGCTGATAAGCAAAAATACATACTATGAACCTTTCATAGGTGGAGGTGCACTCTTGTTTGAGTTACAGCGCCCAAAAGCTGTTATCAATGATAGCAATAAAGAACTGATTAACTGCTATAAAGTAATCAAAGACTCCTTAGATGAGCTGATGGAGGAATTAAGCAAGGATAAATATAGCAATAGCGAAACGTCTTATTATGAGATGAGAGACTTAGATCGTTCAACGAAAAAATATGAAATTTTGTCTGAAGTGGAAAAAGCAGCACGAATCATTTATCTAAATAAAACCTGCTATAATGGCTTGTTTAGGGTAAATTCCCAAGGTCAGTTTAATGTTCCGTTTGGTAGGTATAAAAATCCCAATTTTTTAGATGACGCTGTTTTAAGAGCTGTGAACAAATACTTAAATAGCAATAATATCACGCTGTTAAATCAGGATTTTGCCAAAGCTGTTCAAGATGCAAAAAAAGGAGATTTTGTTTATTTCGATCCTCCTTACGATCCTGTTTCGGAAACAGCTTCTTTTACTGGTTATGATGTGAATGGCTTTAATAGAGACGAACAAGAACGACTAAAAGAAGAGTTTGACGCTTTACATGAAAGAGGTTGCAAGGTAATGCTGAGTAATTCTTGTACGGATTTTATTCTGGATTTGTACAAGGATTATCAGGATACAATTATAAAAGTTAGGGCAACGAGAAGTATCAACTCAAATGCCTTGAAAAGAGGTAGAGTTGATGAAGTATTAGTTTTAAATTATGAAATTCCGGCTCAATAAATATGAGTAAAACAAAGAAAACTGTAAACGATAGAGCTTGGGAAACACTATTTGAAACGCATAAAATATTAGAAGAAGTCGCTCGAAATGGTTGTTTTGAAATAGAAGCGGCTCAAATCAATAAGCAAAGAGAAAGCAGGCTGATGGCAAAGTTCGATCACTTGGTCAATTTGCCAGATATATTTCGAGCAAATGATCTATCAATCTTGCCAATCTCTCGCTCAAAATATGTTATCGGTAAGTTTGATACGCACTTGAAAGTTAAATATGATAGTGAAATTGAAGTGATTCCTTTTGACTTTCCTCCCGGGATAGAGAGTATAGATTACACAAATTTATATTCTGAAAGTTCGGCCTTGCACTGTGCATTTAATATCGGTATTATAGATGATTTATTCGGTGAAAAAACAGCTTATACTGTTTCTGGGAGAATGTCTACAGAGTCTTTTGATTTTAATATTATAAATTCCATCGCCAATAAACCCTATTCAATCAAGGTTAAAAATTCTCAGTGTGAGATAGATGCAGGATTTGAAAGTGACAACTATTTTGTCTTGATAGAAGCTAAGAACTACGCCATAGACGATTTTTTGATTAGACAACTTTACTATCCCTATAGATTGTGGTCAAAAAAAATTACTAAAAAAGTTATTCCCGTATTGATGACATACTCTAACGACGTTTTTAGCTTTTTTATTTATGAATTTGGGAATATTTTAAATTATAACTCTCTGAAAATAGTAGAACAAAAAAAATATACGATCGCTCCTGAAAAAATACAACTCAGTGATGTTGCTGATGTATTCAGTAATGTGATAGTAATTTCAGAACCTGATGTTCCCTTCCCACAAGCTGATAGATTTGAGAGAGTAGTAGATTTACTATCATTGTTATTAGAAAAAGACTTAACTCAGGATGATATTACAGAAAATTATGAGTTTAATGTCAGGCAGACGCAATATTACACGGCGGCTGGTCGATATATTGGACTGATTCATAAATATCAAAACCCTGTAACTCTTCAAGTGACTTTTTGTTTAACGAATGAAGGTAGGTCAATATTAGGTATGAGGCACAAGCTAAAATATCTAGCTTTAATTAAAAAGATTCTCGAACATGAAGTTTTTCATCAAGTATTTGAGTTAACATTCGAGGGTGGGGAACCTCCGTCAAAAGATGCAATTTGTCAAGTAATGTCAAAAAATAGCTTAGGCATCAAGGAGAAAACTATAGAAAGGCGTTACTGTACTGTCCGAAGCTGGAGCGATTGGATTTGGTCGCAGATCCAAGACTAAAATTCGCATAGTGTGATTCTCTGGGTTTTTAATATCTTCAACCTAGTTTTGCCTCCGGGCCATTGCAGAAAGGGACGTGGCAAGACGAAAGAAGGTGCGGAAGCAGACATTTATCTAGAAATAACGGCACTATAATATTTATCACAACTAGAACTCAATATAAATACTTCTGAAGTTGTCACCGGACTTAGCATTCCGGCATTAAACAGAGAGTGCCGGAGCGATCGGCGAAAAGTTTTCGTTAGAATTATATATGTCAGCCTCGCCGGCAAAAATGCCCGATCGCCCGATCGGCAGATTTAGCTTCGGCTGTGCCAAAATTGTCTAACTCGCTCACAAGTGTTACCAGTCAAAGATCGAGCTGTGACACTTTACCCCACCAAGCAAATGCAAGATTTTATTAATAACGTCTCTCGCTACCCCCGGTTTTTCATTACGATATGTCTGGGAATTTTCTTTTTCCTGTTCGAGCGACTCAAACCCCTGCTCGATCGACCGGCAACTGCGATCGCCCTGATTAGTTCGATTGTAGCGACTTTTGTCTTTCTAACTTTTACACTGCGCGCCATGTTAGGCCTGAGTTCGGTTTAAAGCCAAGCTAGAGCGCAAACATTAACTGCAAATTCAGTTAAAACACTAACTCCCAAAGTAACTGCCAACTCTTGCAGGCGATCGCACACTTGACAATAGTCGCTGCGATAGATTGGAAGAGGAACAAAATTGCGCTAGTTACGCCAGTGCTGCTCAACCAAGGCGCAGGCAAACATTACCGAAGTGCAGGACAAGCGTTTGGGGCTATCAACATTCACTGGGGAAATACTGCACCTCTGTTTCCCCGGTGTCCCACTTAATCATTGGGAAGCGGCACACCCCGCCCCGCTTTCCTCTCTCGTTAACCTGACGGTATCACGAGAGTTTCCAGCGGACAAGACAGATGAAGTTTGAACATATCTATCAATTTTTTCAAGACCCCCCTCCTGTTTATCTAAACAAGGAATTAGCTGTGTGTTACATTCTCTCCGTGTTATTGCGCGGAGATTCCTACGGTACAGAACTGATTGGCCAACTAGAAAGGGAATTCCCCATCTACCGCCTTTCTGATACCGTTCTCTACAGCGCTCTGAAATTCCTCGAAGATGAAGGCGTAATCACCGGTTACTGGAAAAAAGTAGAAGGACGCGGCCGCCCCCGCCGGATGTATCAAATCCTCGCTGAGTGGCGGCACCAAGCTCAAGACCTCGCTCGTCTCTGGCACGATTACATTGGTCAGGGAAACGGTGCGTCAGAGCGTCGTTCCCGCGCCTTAGAAACTGGTCACACAGGTTAGCCGAGTTGGAATCGGATGCCTAAACCCTGGAGATGCTGGCGCTACTTGCAAAGCGATTTGCCTTCCTTGCCTTCGCTTTGCTCGATCGCCACACAGCGATTAAAGCAGCTACACAACGTCAGGACTTACGCACGGTCACTTGAGAATTAGGGATGATGGGGAGATATGGGAATTTGGTGATGGGGAGAAAAACGCCTTGCTACAAAGCTTTCTGCGAATTGTTAAAAAAGTGTCTGCGTAAGTCCTCGATCGCTTTCATCGGTAAAGTTCTGTAAAGTAAGAGTAGATAATTTCAATTACACAAACTTCTACCGATGGATACTATGGATACTACTGTTCTTTCTTCAACGTTTGTAATCACGCTGCTGCTGGCTGTAGGCTTGTTTTTCTTCATCAAGGCCTCAGTCAAAGCTCGAATCGAACAAATCAAGCTGGCTTCCGAGAGCGCCCAAGAGTCACTGTTAACCCAGCTACAAGAGTATTTTGCTTCTAGGGCTTACCGAGTTGTAGCCGTCGATGCTCCCAACTATAAAGTCACTTTTGAAGGTTTTGTGCGGCCTAGTTGGTTTTTAGCTATTTTTCTAACCATGCTAAGTGCAGGTGGCACTCTGTGCTTGGGACTGGTTTTGGGAATGCTAGTTCCTTCTTCAGGTCAAATTTTCCTAGCTTTGGTACTGCTGTCCCCGCTGGCGGGCATATTTTACTGGAAAAAAGCTGGACGCTCGGAGCAAGTCTCGCTCAAACTCGAATCAGTTGCTGAGTCTGGAAGCCAAACCAAGAGCTTTGTTACTGTCAGAGCTCACCGCGATGAACTAGCAGCCATGCAAAAAGCTTTAGATTTGAAACCGATCGATTAAAAGTTTGACGCGGAACGTTTTTTGATATGCTAGATGCCGTAGTTAGACTTTGAGCAGACAAACGGATGACTCAAGAGCGGCTATCTCGTTGGCTGTTTTTTTGCTCCCCTTGTTCGATCGACCAAACAGTCAAAAAAAACCATTATCGTGAAAGTGCCAATTGTGGCGATCGCCCTTGGGCTGCGATCAAGCCTGTTGCGATGGCTCCTTATACCCTAATTCATAAGGACTTTTCGCAGAAATTTCAGTTGGCACTCTCCAGACAATGAGAACTCTCGCGCTTTTGTTAAAAAACTTAGAAAAACATTGCTGTCAATGTTTTGAGCTAAACATTTTGAGCTATGCGCGGCTGGCTGACACCACAGGAATTTTTTCTGTGGTAGCTTCCAACATCACCTTTAAGCTGGGAAACAAGAAATGGTTCTCTTCTACGTATTGGGCTCCAAATAAACCTTTTTCAGCCCAGAAGTATCTGTCAGTGGTATGCTCGTTACGCTTGACTAACAGCAAAGCTGGGGGAGCAATGCCTTCTGCATGGATGAACTTGCGAGCCGCTGTTACGGGTTTATCTTCGCCGCTCTCGATGCTATATTGAGGCACACACTCTAAAATTCTGCGTCCTTCTTGTCGGCGGCGACTCTTGCGTTTGCGTCTCCTGGCCAATTTCTTTACCTCCTCTGTGAGCAGACAGTATGAGCAGACAGGTTGTAATGATAGCTACCAAATCCGAGGTCAGTATATCCGTTCTAGCTCAAAAAATCAACTGTTTTTAATATATCGACATAATCTTAACATTCGTGCCGATCGACAAAAGTGTAACGGTTGTGGTATGGCTGGCCGCAAGTTCCGCCAAAAGCCAAGCTTGGGGATCGGTGGAAGCTGCGCGGACGGCGATGCGGGGCAGTTTTGGTTCATGAAAGCCCCATGCCTTCAAGATAGCTGCCTTCTATCAAAGGGAAGAAACCTGAAATCTAGAAGTCTCTCATCAGTAATCGGTGGCCGATCATTTGTAATTTACTTAGAATTCCGTTAGATATCTTAATGTGGCGCTCATGTTAATGCCAGCCAGTTCAGAATTTGTCAAACTTTGCCGCTCGCAGGTGGCCATCGCCGTTAGTTTGGGAGCGAAATTCAGCGCGGTATACCTGACACAAGAGTTGGTAGAAGGCAGCGAAGCAAAGTTGGTGCCGATCGCGGTTTACCCAGAAACCTCAGCCGAATCGGAAGAAAATCAGGGGTTGAGGTTGCAATCTCCCGAAAGCTCGACAGTAAAACCAGTGCCGCGACTGCTAGCGCCGCCGGTTCTTCCAGTGGAAGAATCAACCGTAGGGGCGATCGCACCCGAGCGACTTCCGGGCAAGGAGCGCAGTTCCCATCAGTGCCAAGGCCCGGAGAATGTGTGGCAGCAGGGCAGGCAAATTGTGACGCCTCTGATACACGAGGGAGCTGTAATGGGACTCCTAGTCAGCGGTCGGCAAGACAGGCCTTGGAACGAGCGAGAGGAGGCTCAAATACAACAAATTGCTCGCACCTTAGCCCTAGCCTGCATTTTAGACCAGCGATCGCAGTGGATGCACCAGGAATTGGGCGCAACTCGGCAAATCCAGGCTCAGGTTTACGACACGATGCACAATTTGCTGCACCAGTTCAAAAGTCCGCTGACAGCGTTGCGAACTTTTGGCAAGTTGTTAGCGCGGCGGCTGGTACCGGAAGACAAAAACCGCAATGTGGCTTTTAGTATTGTCCGAGAGAGCGATCGGCTGCAAGAGTTGCTCGGCCAGTTCGATCGAACTGTTGACACCGGCGAAGCACATCTAAAACTGCCATCGGGCACTTCAGAAAAAGCCATGTCCAATGTGGAATCAATCCGGCATTCTCCTCTGTCGCTGTCACCTGCGGCCAATTTGCAGGAATCCTGTTTTGTGGCAGAAGTCTTAAAACCGCTGTTAATTTCCGCCGAGGCGATCGCATCTGAAAGGCATCTGAAATTGCTAGCCGACCTGGAGGCGGATTTGCCACCAGTCGGGGCGAACGATCGAGCTTTGCGCGAAGTTTTGAGCAATTTAATTGACAATGCTTTGAAATATACCCCTGCCGGCCGCCAAATTTATATTAAAGTCAGGTACAAAGCAGCGGATGGCGATCGGGCAGGATACAGCCAATTGCCTGCCATAGCAGTTGCCGTCAGCGACACAGGTTCCGGCATTCCTCCCCAGGATTTAGAGCATTTATTTGAGCGACACTACCGGGGAGAAAAAGCGCAGACAGAAATTCCCGGCACAGGATTGGGTTTGGCGATCGCCCGCGATTTAGTCCGCCAAATGCAAGGAGAAATAGAAGTATTTTCCCCAGTCAATCGTGAATGGCTGCCATCTGCAGAAACTAATTTATTATATCCAACCGATCGTGGCACTACCTTTGTGGTTTGGCTACCAGTGAATAAGTAAATAACTCTATTGCTAGGAGACATTTTTTATGAAGCATCTGCCTTTATTCGATAAAATTCCCAACTTTTCAAATTCTTTAGAATTTTTCAAAAAAAAGTTTTTGTCTGTCCCGTTTTTAGCTGCTTTCAACACTCTGACTGTCCTGATTTTAGTCGGCCTGAGCGTATACGCAAAACTCAACAAGCAGGGAGACGCTGTTGAACGCCTGTTTAGTGATCCTTTTAATGTCTGGTTCCCTTACGAAGGCATTCTCACCGGAGTTTCCGAAGTCCTCTGGTGCATCCCAGTAGCAATTTGTGCATTTACTTTCGGAGTGTTGCGCCAAAAAGAGCCGCGGAGTCGATCGGGGATATTCTTATTTTTTAGTGCATTACTACTCGGAGTCTTTTTCCTGGATGACAGGTTTCGGATGACTTTGATTCTTTCTCGGTTGGGCATATCTAGCAAATTTATTTATTTGTCTTATGGTACGGCTGTTTTCCTTTACGGAGTTAAGTTTTGGCGATACATCAAAACCACTCCTTACCTGCCATTAGTCGCAGCATTCCTCTTGTTTGCTATCTCACGGTTTGAGGATATTTTTGAGTCTCAAAGTCTAGGAGTACACGCGATGTTAGAAGATGGCACTAAATTATTAGCTCTTCTGAATTTATCCCTGTATTTTTGGCACGTATGTCATCAAGAAATCGGGCGACATTTACGGCAAAGCGAAAAGCGTTGATCGGCTGGATTAAATTACTATACAAAAAGCCGTTTCTGAATTAGGGTATCACTAAGCAACGCCGGCGATCGCATAAAACCAAAATAATTTCTTTGATTTTGATAGGGCATCGGAAGATTAGCAATTTTAGATAGTGAATTAATAATCGAAGGGAATGTCTGAGCAACTTGTTGCCTGATGTAGAATAACAAAAAGTTTTTCCTGTCAAACGAACTATCAGGATGTGTTAATCTTGTATTTACGCGCTCAACAATTCAGCAGCGCCCTAACTGATGTAGCACCGGATTCATAGGCTTTAACTATTTTTTTACGAAACTCGATCGCATAAAGTTTCATTTTTTCTGCTTCTCTACGGAATGCAGTCTACTAAATATACATCAAATAGGCTGTATTTTTACGGCACAGTGGGTAACGCCTCGGAAGAGATTGTTAAAAAATATATTGAAAACCAACACAATTAAGTTAGAAAAATGTGGCTAAAGCCGCATCAAGTCCCCCCTTTTCTGGGGTGGGGACTTGATGCGGGAAAAAATTATGTCAGAATTCCGATGAATGAGGAATTAGCAATTACCCGATTCTCATGCAACTGAAAACCGGTATATGATCAATTCAGCCAGATAAGTTTTCTAGGCATTCGCTACGGCGGCGATATTAGTGGCTCTACAGATAGTCGGCAGATCAATAATAAACTGCGTTCCCTGCTCTGGCGTAGAAATACACTCCAATTGACCGCAGTGTTTTTCTATCAGAATTTTTCTGCTGATGGACAATCCCATGCCTGTACCTTTTCCTATGGGCTTAGTAGTAAAAAAGGGAGTGAAAAGTTTAGCACGAACTTTCTCTGTCATGCCCACACCATTATCAGAAATTGTTACCAGGATGTGGGAAGCCGAGCCAATGTTGTCATGCGAATTGCCGGGTACAACTTCAGTCCGAATCAAAATCTGGGGGTGAAAAACTGCACCATTTTCTCTACTTGGCCGCTCTTCTAAAGCATCTATAGCATTCGCTAAAAGGTTCATAAACACCTGATTGAGCTGACCGGCATAACAGTTCACAAGCGGCAATGCACCATAGTCTTTTATCACATTAATAGCAGGCCGATCAGACTTAGCCTTTAGTCGGTGCTGTAAGATCATCAAAGTGCTATTAATGCCTTCGTGGATATCTACTGATTTAATTTCAGTTTGATCCAACCGCGAAAAATTGCGTAGAGAGTGAACAATATTCCGAATGCGTTCGATCCCTAACTGCATGGAAGAAAGCAATTTTGGTAAATCATCTATGATAAATGGTAACTCTGCATCTTCTATTTCATGGACAATTTCTGCTTCGGGTTGCGGGTAATATCTTTGGTAAAGATTCAACATATTAATGAGTTCTTTAATATAGTCGTTGGCGTGGGAGAGATTGCCGTAAATAAAGTTAACCGGATTGTTGATTTCATGAGCGACACCTGCAACTAATTGACCGAGACTAGACATTTTTTCACTTTGAATTAGCTGGAGTTGTGTTTCTTGCAGTTCTTTGACAAAATGTTCTAAGGCAATAGATTTTTGGTACTCTTTTTCTTGACTGATACGGAGTGCTTTCTCTACTTGTTCGCGCCGCTCTATTTCAGACTGCAATTTATGACTTAGAGAAAAACTTCTCAAAGCTGTTAGCATCGTAGTGTATAGCTTTGATGTCGTTAATTCAGTTTTAGTTTTATAGTCATTAATATCGTAATTGATAATAATGCTTTTTTCAGGTACTTGTCCGGGTTGACCCGTGCGTAAAATAATTCGCACTAACTGGTTGCCTAAGACTTCGCGGACATATTTAACAAAGTTTAAGCCAGCATCATCTGTTTCCATAATTACATCAAGTAAGATAATGGCAACATCAGGATTTTCTTGGATTAGCTGTTTAGCTTCATGAGCCGAGTAAGCATTAATGAAGGTTAAAGATTTGTTTTCAAAGACAAACTTCCTTAGTGAAATTTCGGTAGCGGTGTGAACTTGATCCTCATCATCTACAACTAAAATTTTCCAACTTTCAGTCAGCTTTTCTTCTGTGGTTTCATCTGCAAACAATATCTCGTCATTCGAGTCGATTGCTTCGGCAAAGAATACTGTTTCTGGAGATGGTTTAGTTAACAAATCGTCAAAATCACTTTTCATTGCTGTACACCTTTATTTTTTACTAATTGTTAGGTTTGAAGTTACAAAACCTGTTAAGAAAAAGGCAGAAGGGAGAAGAGTCACACAGCAACCTTTTCAGTCATCCTTATTTTACTTTTAATGAGGTGGACTTACTTAGTTATCTTTGCCAGAAAATCGGAATTGGAACTCTACATTTGTGAATCAATTTGCATGGGTAATTTAATAATAAACTTGGTTCCTCTTCCAACCTCACTTAGACATTCAATTTCACCTTTGAGTTTTTGGGTGACTAAATTGTAGACAATATGTAACCCTAACCCACTGCCACCTTGACCACGCTTAGTGGTAAAGAATGGCTCAAAAATTTTACTTAAGTTTTCTGGGGGAATTCCTTTACCTTCATCGGCGTATTCAAATTTTAGCCACTTACCTTCTTGCTTCCAAGCAAAGATTAGTTCCCCAGAAATTCCTGGTTCGTAGGCATGAATCAGAGAATTGATCAGCAAGTTCGTCACAACTTGGGATAAGGCTCCTGGATAAGAATCTATGGCAATCTTGCTATCTCCCTTAATTTTAAGCGAATGTTGGCTATTTTTCAACTTGGGTTTTAATTGTAATAAAATTTCATCAAGATAAGGTCTGATCTGGAAAGTACGTCGTTCTTCGCTAGAGCGATCGACTGCTACTTGCTTAAAGCTTTGAATCAATGCTGCCGCCCGATCTAGGTTAATTAGAAGCGCCTTACTGCTTTGACTAGCAATATCGACAAACTCTTCTAAATCCGATCGCTTCATTTTGCCACTTTTATAAATAGATGCAAATTCTGTGGTATTTTCTGCCAAAGCTGAAGCAACAGTGACACCCACTCCGATGGGAGTATTAATTTCATGGGCAACACCAGCAACTAATCCTCCCAGAGATGCCATTTTTTCAGATTCGACTAGCTGAGTTTGGGTGGCTTTTAAAGCCTCTAGGGTGTTCGATAATTGTTGAGTACGATCGCTCACTAATTGCTCTAAGTTTTGATTAAACTCCTGTAAATTTTTGTAAAGTTGAGCATTCTCAATGGAAATAGCAATTTGGGCAGATAACAGTTTTAACAGCTCTAGCCGATCGGTAGTAAAAGCCCCTTCAGTCAGGTTATTTTCTAAATAAAGAAGGCCCGTCAGCTTACCTTGGTGCAGCAGAGGAGTGCAAAGAATAGATTTCGGTTGAGTGGCTGCAATATAAGGATCGCGGGTAAATTGTCCTTCTTGAGCGGCATTATTTAACACCACATTTTCCTGAGTGCGAATCACATAATTGGCGATCGCACTTGCCAGCAAAGGAGTACCCCCAGAAGCTGCTGTTGGATTGAGAGGAAGCGATCGCAGTACACTAACTTCATCCTCCTTCACCGAACCTTCCGCCTCAATCGCCCAGTTTCCAGCTTTTTCTAAAATCAAAAAACCTTTTTGGGCCCCCGCATTTTCGATCGCAATTTTCATCAATCTTTCCAGCAGCCTACTCAAAACTATTTCACCCGAAATCGCTTGCGAAGCTTTCATCACAGTAGTTAAATCTAACGTATCTCCCAAATTGCTGCTAGTGGTAGTAGCGTTAATCGTTGTTCGGTTAACTTTTGTTTGAGTGGTTGTCTTCCCTGATGTTCTAGCGATTAATTGGGGATATTTTTCCTCCAAACTCTCCACTTTACGTTTAGCACCCCAGTATTGGTAGCCATAGTGGGCTTTAGTCAAGTAGATTTGGGCAAATTCTTCTTTGTCTTTCGCCAACCAGAATTTAGCAGCCAGTTCCGCCGCCAGCGCTTCATTCTGAATAAAATCATGCTCTCTGGCCTCGGCTATCGCGCGATCGTACAAATCCATCGCCTCCAAATCTCGACCTGAAATTCTCGCCATTTCTGCCGCCACTAGCCAGAACTTATGTGCGAAACTTTCCGAGCAGTTGTCCGCCCAAATTTTGATTTGTTTCTGATTAGCTTCTAATTGCTCCCAGTAATCTTTTCGCTCCGATTCAGAAACGTCTGAATACAGAGCCGTTAAGATCAGACAACGGTAAAAATGATGGTGAGCACTAGAAATGTGACCCATCAAATAATCGATAAGTTCTGCCGCGCGATCGGATGCTTCTAGCGCCTCACTATACTGTTCATAAAGATATAAAGTCTGCGCTTTTAAAACATAAAACTCGCACAGCGCTGCCATACTTTTACGGCTGTGGAAATTTTCTAAATGCTGTTTTTCGCTAACTTCATCCTCTTCGCCCATCAAATTTAAAATTGCTATCTTATTAGCAATAATTATATCAATTGCCCAGAAATTTTTAGTTTGCTCGCAAAAATGGAGCGACTTGCCAATATCTTCCAAGAGATTATTCAAATTCATACCCTGGAAGAAATAGGTAATGGTTTGAAACATCCGGTTATAACCAGTCCATTGCAAATTGCCCGATTGCAAGCCAACTTTATAACCTTCGTTATTAATTTCAGCCGTGGTTTTGAGCGGTTTCACCCAGCAGTTTAAGTAATTGGCAAAGATCACACTATCTTGGCAGTTTTGAGACAAGTTATTTGAATTTTCGCTGAGAGTCAGAGCGAGTCTGCCAAACTCATAAGCCGATTGGTAATCCCCTAAAATTGAATTTAGGATAATTCCATAACATGAATAGCAGTAAGACCCTCCCGCTACAAAACCGTACTTTAGAGAAAGATTAATCGCTTTGATCACAGTCAACTTCCACAGTTCTTGAGATGAAAAGAACGTTAGCGGCCCCATGTTGCCCAATAACTTCATGGCCATTTGTTGAGCCGGATCTTTCATCTTTTCTGCATTAATTAATGAAGCAATTTCTTGGTTTGCCAAGTTGGCTTTAGCTGCCGCCATTTCCGCATCAACCGCCGCGCTTAAATTATCTTCAGCCAAGTCTATGCCTAGCAATTGAAGGGCTTTTAATCCAGATTTAACTGCTTCTTCATATTTACTCAGCAGAGTGTACTGCACGATCAAAATGTTGTAAATTTCGGCTTTTTCTAGCTCAGATTTTGCCCGGGCCAATGCCAGTTCTATTAAAGCTTCTGATTCTTCAAAATTGCCGTTTAAATATTCTGCCTCTGCCAGCTCCTTATGAAAGGTAAAAGCTAGTTCGTAGGATTCTTGCCAAATATCGCCCGGTAAAATTTCTCGACCGATTTTTAAGTAGTCTCTGGCAGCAGCATAAGCCGTTGCATCTTTGGCTTTGCGAGCGGCTGTTAAATTTAAAATAGCTAGTTCAGTTTTCTCGTGATCATCAATGATTAAATTCCGACCCGAATTTAAATGATCGGCAATTTCAAAAATTCTTTCGGCTCGTCGCTCAGGAGAAATATTTGCCAGTAACAGACGACCAATTTGTAGGTGAATTGCTGTTTGCAACTTTGAGTCAATCAAGGCATAACCTGACTGCTGCACGCGGTCATGCAAAAATTTATAAGTAGTAATTACCAGGTCTGAATTAATTATTTCTGATTCGGTAGCGCCTAACTCAGAAGTAGTTAGAATTAATCCATCTTGGATGGCTGGCAATAGTTCTTGAAACGTAGCGCCCCAAGATTTCTCATTAATAATTGAAAGAGTGTTTAAGTCAAAACTATTACCCACGCAAGCAGCCAGACGCAAAACTTGCTGAGTTGATACGGGCAGTTTTTTCATTTTGCCAAGCATCAATTCAATGACGTTATCAGTAATACCTACTGATTCAATTTCTGAAATATTCCAATCCCAGTTTCTTTTTTGAAAATTGAATTTCAGCAGGTTTTCTTGATAGAGAGTTTTGAGGAACTGATTGACAAAAAAAGGATTACCTTGAGTTTTATTGATAACTAACTCTGCTAGGGGGAGTGCGGATTTTGTGTCTTTACGGACGGTATCAGCAATTAAGTTACCTATCTGGTGAAGGTGTAAGGGAGCTAAAGTAATTCGCTCGATTCTTGCACCTTGATTTTGCAGCTCATCCAAGGTCATCATTAAAGGATGAGATGGGTTAACTTCGTTGTCTCGATAAGCACCAATTAGAAATAGATATTTCGTTTGCTCATCTGCCATCATTACTTGTAGCAATTTCAATGTAGCAGAATCAGCCCATTGTAAATCGTCGAGAAAGATGACTAAGGGATAGTCAAATGAACAAAACACGCGGATGAATTTTTGAAATACTAAATTAAAGCGGTTTTGTGCTTCTGTAGCGCCTAATTCTTGTACGATGGGCTGTTTGCCAATGATTAATTCTACTTCAGGAATGACATCTACAATGATTTGACTATTAGCGCCAACAGCAGCTAATATTTTTTCTTTCCAGGTATTGAGTTGATTTTCGTTTTCAGTTAAGAGTTGCTTGACTAATGATTGAAAGGCTTTGACAACCGCCGCGTAAGGGATATTTCGTTGAAATTGGTCGAATTTTCCGGCAATAAAATAACCTCTCGCTTTAGTAATTGGTTTATAAACTTCTTGTACTAAGGCGGATTTTCCAATGCCAGAGTAACCGGATACTAGCATCATTTCGGTGCTGCCCCTGCTGACTCGATCAAAGGCTGCTAATAAGGTTTCAACTTCTGTTTCTCTGCCGTAGAGTTTTTGAGGGATTTGAAACTTATCTGTAATATCTTTTTGGGCGATCGCAAAATCTGCAATTCCTCCCGTAGTTTTTAATTGTTCCAGGCATTCTTCTAAGTCAGCGATAATTCCCCAAGGGCTTTGATATCTGGCTTCAGCGGTTTTCGCTAATAGCTTCATCACAATATTAGAAACAGCTTTAGGAATTGCTAGATTGATTTGATGGGGCGGTACTGCTTGTTTGGCAATGTGACTGTGGATTAATTCCATTGCATCGCTGTAATCCCATGGCAATTGCCCCGTTAGCATTTCGTAAAAAGTGACTCCTAATGAGTAAAAATCAGTGCGATAGTCGATCGATCGGTTCATTCTGCCTGTTTGTTCCGGCGATATATAGCTAAGAGTGCCTTCTAAAACATTAGGATTTTTAAGGGTAGGATTTTCGCGCTTTAAAACAGTAGAGATGCCAAAATCTATAATTTGAACTCGCCCTGTGGTTGAGTTAATAATAATATTGCTGGGATTGATATCTTTATGAATAATTTTATGTCGATGAATTTCACCTAAAGCCCTGGTTATTTTAATAGCTGTTAATAAAAACTCTTCTAAGGTAAGTTGGTGAGAAGCCAACAAGAGCTTTAATGATTCTCCACCACTATCCTCGAAAACAATAGCCAAACTGTTCTGATATCTTTCTAAGCTGTAGGTTTTAGGCACACTTTCTAGGTTAAGATTGTGTGTAATTTCGTATTCCTGCTTGTATCTGACTAACGAAGCTGGCATCGGATAATCTTGCTTGAGAAATTTGAGAATTACTGCTTGGCTGTCTTGCTTTCTCAGTCCCCGGCAAACTAAAGAATTATTACTTTCATGAATTTGGTTGGTAATCTCGTAGCCAGCTAAGTTAATCATTCTTACAGCCTCTTTTCAGTATTAATACTCAATTTATTTTTTATAAAGTGTCAATTTATTAAGTAGATGTATCTTCTAATACATAACTATACCCTAAATTTCAAGAAAAGCTTAAGGTTTCAAAGAAAAGTTATTTTTTGTTAACATTTCTTAAAAATAAGACGGCTAAACATTCGCGTCAGCAGTGCGATCTCTCCACAGTTTCCTGCAAAATCCGGCAAAACAGAGTGAAGTGCGATCGCCGTTAGTCTTCCTAGGAGATTTGGGCGCTACATAATTAGAGTATAAATAGGGGGAATTACCATGTAATGAAAGCGAGTGCAAATCACCCCATATAGCAATCCTTGCAGGAGTCGTAAATTTTTTACCGCACCCCAATCATCCTCTTATCAAGAAGGGAGGGAGTAAAAAATTCACAAATGATTTAGGAGTGCTATATACATTACCTAAAATTTCAGGATATTCGAGTTCCTGCACTATTGATACCTTGATTCAGCAACGCCTCTTTTTCCTTCTTTATTCAACATCTTCATTACCAAGGATTGCCAATCATTGTAAAGGCGGCCCAATAATAAGGATGCAAAAGCACTCGATCGCCCCGCGCCGCAATTTCCGGAGGCAAAGTTAGACTCATAGAAAGCCCTTCGACTCGCAGCATCCCGTCTTGAATCCGTACACGCCCCTGCAGCATCTCCAATTGCGCGCGCCGCAAAGCCTCCGCTTTAATCATCAAATTGCCACCGCGTCTGGGGGCCCGCAACTGCCGGTAAAACTCCGTCATCAGCCCCAAAGTCCCCTCATCGCTGACTTCCCACAAACTCGCCAAAGCGGATCTAGCACCGCTAGCTACCGCCAAACCCGCAAACCCTAACTCCGCCTCTGCATCGCCCAAAGCGGTACTGCACGCGCTTAAAACTAACAGATTCACTGGCGGTTCATTCCATCGCAACTGCCGCATTTGATCGAGGCGTAATTTAGTATCCCACAACTGAATGTAAGAATTTTTTGGTTGCCCGGGCTGGAATTCGCTGTGAGTTGCTAAGTGAATGATACCAAAAGGCCGATTTGCCCGCTGAGCTTGCAAATTTCCGAGAGTAAAATCTTGATTCAAAAATGATTTTCCGCGATCGGGTGGCGCGATCGACTCTAACTCCACCGGTACCGCTGGTAATGGCGCTTTATCTTCAAATACCGACGCCCCCATTGCCAAAATTTCATCATCCGCAATATTGTCGTAGCCGATATCAGTTAAACTCAGACTCGGCATCACGCTAATGCTGTATTTCTCAACTAAAAAGCCTTTGCCGTCGTGAAGGGCCGCAAACGGCACACTCCGCAAACCTGCTGCCGGAATTACAATTAAATTATCAATATTTAAAGCTGTCAATTCTGCGGCAACTGGTGCAATTAACCACCGATAAAGTTTTTGCGCCGCATCCAAATAACTAATGCTGCTTCTTTTGCGGGGATTTGTTATTTCGCTTTGCAAGGCGTCGGCTAGTTGCAACACCTGCCAGCGCGTTGTCGCTGGAATTAAAACGCGACTTGGTTGAGCGTTAGCTGTTACTAACACTAATTCTAAATGCTCCCCGTTAGGAACATCGGAAACTTCTTTGCCATCCGGCGGCAACCTCTGGGTAAACTTATCTTCTAAGGGATGGGGAGGCTGGGATGCGAGGTTTGTTCTCACAGGCAATAGATTAGATAAATCCTGACTTGCCACCATTACAGAATCATTTTCTTTGGCAGCGCCTGCATCCGCTCTGCTGACCCAATTCATATAAATAATCGCCGATTTAATCCCGGTAATTTCTTCGTTTTTGCGAAGATTTTCGTAGATTACCGACATATTACTAATCGGCGTCCTTGCAGGCAAGTCCAGATATTTTTCGTATTCGCGAGTAAAGGTTTTCTCAAATGCTAAAACTCCCGACTCTACCGAATCTAATCTGCGAGAAGGAAGGAAAATATCCGGGCTAATTTCGGAATTTTTGTATCGACTTTGCGATCGCAATTCTACTTGCACAGATGCAGGAAGTGACAGTGCAAGATCAGGATTTACGGGGACTACTGGCACTACAGACGGTGCGGGAATTGGTGCGGGAATTGGTGCGGGAATTGGTGCGGGAATTGGTGCGGGAATTGGTGCGGGAGCAGAGGGCGGGCCAGGCGTAACTAGGGAAATCTGATTTGGTAAACTTCCTTGGGTGTAAGTTTGCCCAAAAGCAAGACTGGGCAAAATGGCGTTTCCCTCGCCAGCATTAATGCTTCCCAGGGTTCCATTGTCGATCGCGCCGCCAACTACAAACGGTCGATCGATAGCGCCTCCGTGGCGAATTGCGATCGCCCCCGCCCCCGCACCTCCGGCAGTAGAAATACTGGAAATATTGCCCGATATATCGTTGAAAACATTGTTCGAGCCAAACAAACCGAGGGTGGTCACATCAACCCTGCCGCCAGTGCCACCAGGGCCGCCTTGAGCATTGATAAAGCCCAACTGAATGTTATCCGTCGCGCTCAGGGAAACGCCTCCGCCGTTGCCGTTTGAAGTGCCGCTGGAGTTGATATCGAGAGCCGAAATGCCCGATGAAGAGGTGACAGCAATATTTCCGCCGATCGTCCCCGAAGCGTTCAAAGCTCCCGCAGTTAAAGGCCCAGCATTGGTTTGGAGAGCGATCGCGCCTCCTGTGCCCGTTGCCGATGAAGAGTCGATCGCACCTGCAGCAACAGTATTTCCCTCAACCCGAATCCTCCCACCGTTCGAGGTAATATTACCAGTCTGAACCTCGCGGCTTCCTTGCAGATTCACGCTGCCGCCATCCGTCCTTAAATTACCCTCTAAGAGGACATTTGCTGCCTTGATATCGGCTCCCAAAGCGGCCGTGCTGTCCCCCCCGAAGCTAGCGGAATCTCGCGCGTTAACGCTCAAAATGCGGGCTGTAATTGTGGAAGCAGCCGTCACGCTAGCAGCATCGGCCGAGAGCAGGCCCAACCTCTGAGTTTGACCGACTCTGCCGTCAAAAGTAATGTTGCCGCCAGCGCGCAGCGTCAAATTATTTGCCCGGCCCGGATTGCTGTCGAGGGTATTGGCAAAAGCGATATTGCCGGTAGTGGCGGCTAGGGCGGCGGTGCGATCGACTGTGACGGCACTGTTGAAAGTCATGTCTCCAGATGTCGCAATATTGCCCGATATCTCGGTACTGCGGCCGTTGACGTACAAACTGGCCAGCGGTGCAGCTTGACCGACTGTACCGCCGAACAGCACTCGCTGAGCGTCAAGTCTCAGGGCGCGAGATCCGTCTAGGCTACCGGAGAACAGAATGTTACCCGTAGCTTGAGTGCTCAAAGCCACGTCAGCATTGAGGGACAGGTTGCCTGTAAAAGTGAGATCGCCGCCGGATGTCGCAATGTTGGCGTTGAGATCAGTTTGGGGCGCGTCGAGAGTCAAGCTAGCGCTGCCGCTTGTACTCAGGCGATTGTCGATCGCGATCGAGCTGCCTTGAAGTGTCAGCGGGCTGTTGAAGGTAATGGGTGCGACGATCGCGATCGATCTGCTGTTTTCGCGCCCGATCGCGATCGAGCCGAAACCCCCCGCCAAAGCACCGAGATCCGTGTACGTCAAGTCCAAAATGCCCAAAATATCGCCGGTGCCACCGATCCGAATTGCTCGGTTATCGTTGGGTTGCAAGCGAATTGTTCCCCCCGCACTGCTGACAGAATTGCTGCCACCTCTGAAGTCAATGCCGTTAGCAGTGATAGCGATATTGCCGCCGTTGGCATTAAGTCCGCCCAGAGAGATGCTGCTGCCAAAAATGTTGATGTTGCCACCTTGAGTCTCGATTACATCCTTGGGGTCATTGACAACAAACACTCCGCCCGCTCTAAATGTTACGGTGTCTCCCGTTCTCGCTTGCAGGGAAAGTTTGTTATCGGGCAAGTCTTGGATGGTGATGTAGCCTGGGGTATCTAAAACCACGTTGCTGCCGGCTGTCATCTGTTCCAACTGCACTTCTGAGATCGATGTTTCGTTGGGTTCTGGTGCCGATTCGAGTTCCCCGCCAGTCGATCGCCCGCTGGTGTCGCCGTTACCGCTGACGATCGTAATATTTGCCGGATCGAGCCACAAATTGCCGATCGCACCGTTAGTCGCGCGGGTATCGACCTCTCCTTGGAAAGTTAAAGCATTTTTGCCCGAAACTTCTACTCTTCCGCCGTTACCTGCGGCGATGCCCCCGCGAGCAGTAATATTGCCCAAGAAACGAGTTATATTGTCTGACCAAATTACCGCAGTGCCGCCATTGCCACGGTCGATCGCGTTGGCTGCGATCGTAGAATCAGGACTAACATAAGTTACCAGTGCGTTCGGCACTGGTTCCATCCCCCGCCAACCGCCTCCGACGCGCACAGTACCTCCCCCGTCAGTCCCGGAAGCATTGATATTTGCGCCGAACAGTCCAACTTTTCCCCCTAAAATATTGACTGTGCCGCCAGCATTCCCAGAAGGAGCAAATACATTTAAAGAACCGGAGACGATCGCACTTCCCCCATTTATCGGCACTGTTTGACCGCCAGTCAGTACCAATTGACCTTGTTCGTTAGTCGTTAAACCTGTGGCTGACGCTAAGCCGGGCCCCGTCAGCAACTGCGGCAAAGCTTGTGGGGCGATCGCCGATTTTTCCGAATGCAAAGACGGAGTAATTTCTAAACTTAATAAATTGCCAACTTGACTGATACGGACTGCATTTTGTCCCGGAACAGCAGCCACAGTAATTTGACCGTTGGGAGCGGATAATTGTCCTGTATTAATAACGGTGCCGCCGAGCAAAGTTAAACTTTGCCCGCTGCCAACTGCCAAGTTTCCCGCATTGACAATTGCACCGACTTGTGAGTTATTAAAATTAAATTGATTCGGATTTCCCAGTAAAGCTTTGTAATCATTAATTCCGCTCGAATTGAACCAGCGAGCGCCGAAACCAATACCTGTAGCAGTTGTCGCCAAAAACGACCCGGGCACGTTTAATCTAGCATTTTGACCGAAGACAATTCCGGCCGGATTCATTAAGAATAAATTCGAGTTGCCACCACTTACAGAAATCAGACCGTTAATGACGGAAACATCGCCGCCGGAAATCCGCCCTAAAATATTTTGAATATTGGGATTAGTTAGAAAATTAGCTATTTGACCTTGGCTGAGATTAAATTGGCTGAAGCTGTGAAACAGATTTGCCCCGTTTCCAGACAGTTGTCCGCCGCTAATGTCTGTGCGGTTTTGCTCGGATTTAACAACAGTATTAGTGCCGTCAGTAGCGGGAACGATAGGTTGCGATCGCACTGCTAGCGGTAGCAGCCCAAAACCTAATGTCAAAATTAGAGCAGAACGAAAATAGGTCATTAATCAGTTGACAGTTGACAGTTGGCAGTTGGCAGTTGATGGTTGATATTTGTCATTAGGGGAGCATCCCGATTTGTTCAGTTGACAGTTGACAGCTTGCCCTGAGCGAAGTCGAAGGGTTGACAGCTTGCCCTGAGCTTGTCGAAGGGTTGATAGCGACCTCTACCTGGAAGGAAGAGGATTGGAGTAATGAATAGTCTTCTTTTAATTTCTCCCTACAAGGGAGAGGCTTTAAACCAATTATTTCTGGTAAAAAGCGTTTTTTAAAAGGGCTGTCCCGCTCGCTTACCTAGATCGCTTCGAGATATCCAGGGCGAACACTCCTGAAAGGAAAATTGGATGCTCCTGTCATTAGTCTGAGGGAAGTCAGAAAAGCCAATTCCCCATTGTCTATTACCAATTCCCCATTACCAATTCTAATCTCTTGTACTTGAGATTTTTTTTGAGCAGTAATGTTCCGCGAAAGTACCCATAAACTTAAAAAGGTCGATCGAACACCGCCACCGCCGGGGGTCGATCGCACTCCAAAACCACCCGTTGCCAGAATGTGGGAAATACAACGCAAATTTTGTATTGATCTGTAACCAGTGTATTGACAAAATGCCCCCAGAGTCCTATGATTGGAGCACGGATTGGGTGGGACAGCAAAGACCCACACAATAACTGGCTCCTCTAATGAAGTTAAAAACAAAATATTGATGCTTTTAGAGACCAACCATGCAAACTCCAGCTTTCCCATTTCTAACTGAACAAATAGTAGAGCAGATATTTTCGTCAGGCGAACTGACTCGCGATGACAGACAGCGAATTCAGTCAATGCTGTTAAATGAGTCGATCGGCGAAAATGAATTGAGCTTAATTGAAAGAGTCATGGAAGGCGTAGTCAAGGGAATACTTGACGTGATGAATTAGTTGATAACTGGCGCTAACATATCTAAATGTAGGGTGCGCCTCGGCGCACCTTAGCCTAATTTTAAATAAAAGCGAAAAGCGAAAAGCGAAAAGCGAAAATTCTGTCACCGTTCTAAAAATCATCATCCGGGCCGTCATCCGGGCCGTCATCCGAGCTCTGATCACGACGTACAAGTTCAGAAAGAGGCCTATCGTTACTCCAGGCCCACCACACGCAATCGCACTGGCATCGGTAAAATTCTTGCCACTTGCGACGGTTGAACTCGGTATATACTGGCGATCGGCGATTAATCCAGACCTCAGCCGCATCCGTGCAGTTAGCGCCGCACTTGGGACAGCAAAACTCATTAGCGTGAACCGCCGTCGCAGTCCATTCAGGAGGATGTGGAGCAAAAGCTTCCATGTGTTAGAGTTTCTATCTAAACTGCTGGTAATTACGGCAAATCAAGGGTTGCTCAAGATCCGCAGAGTTCGGAATCACCTAAGCAATGACATAAGTACGCTGTTGAGTGCGTAATTCATCTGCCCCTTATTTTTTTTAGCATTTGCCGTCAGATGAATAGTATAACTGATGTGGTGCAAGCCGTCGATCGACATTCTTAAGTATTTCAAGGACTAGGCTCATGTCAATCTACAATCTTATCTCGTTTCTGGGCATTTTTGGCTTATGTGCGATCGCCTGGGTTTTTTCAGAAAACCGACAGTCCAAGTATATTCCTTGGCGCGTCATCATCTGGGGCATTGGTCTGCAATTAATCCTAGGATTTTTAGTATTCCTGTTCCCCCCAACTCGCATCGCCCTAGAGTGGTTTACTAGCTTACTGGATGGAGTCTTCACCGCTGCTGACGCTGGAGCGAGGTTTGTATTCGGGAGTAATGTTGTACCAATACCTGGTAAAGAGCCGGCCGTTAATTTAGGATATATTTTTGCCTTTAGAGCTTTACCTACAGTCATCTTTTTTTCTGGCCTCATGGCCTTGCTATACAACATCGGCGTGATTCAAATTGTCACCGAAGTTTTTGCCAAAATCTTTTATATGACAATGCGGTTGAGCGGCGCAGAAGCCCTCAGTGGCGCTGCTAATATCTTCGTAGGAATTGAAGCGGCAATTGTCGTCAAGCCTTATTTGCCACAAATGACTCGTTCCGAACTTTGTGCCATCCTGTCTTGCTGTTTTGGGACGGCAGCTTCTTCAACTTTAGCAATTTACGTAAGTTTTCTCAAGCCAGTTTTTCCCAATATTTTAGGACACTTAGTTTCAGCCTCAATTATCGCCATTCCCGCTTGTTTTGTCCTATCCAAAATCTTAGTACCGGAAACAGGCGTGCCTTTGACAATGGGCGGTATTCCCAAGGAAGAACCGAAGCCCAAAGGCCGCGAGTTTGTGGGCGAAGAAATTTCAGACATGGAGCGCGAAGAATTCAAACAAGAGACTGTTGGGGGAGAACCCATCGAACGAGTCAGCCCTTTGGATGCAGCGATAATTGGTGCATTGGACGGTGTAAAAATGGCAGTGGCAATTGCCGCTGTTTTGATTTTAATCTTAGGCTTAGTTTCCTTAATCAATCAATTCTTTGGTTGGCTGGCAATTTTGCCCGGCCCAATTGGTGGCTTTTTCAAAGTTGTCACCTTAGCCAACATTATGGGATTTTTATTTTATCCCCTGACGCTATTAACAGGAGTCTCCATTGACGACTCTTGGCAAGCATCAGTAATCATCGGTCGCAGGCTATTAGAAACAGCCATTCCGCCCTATCAAAGTTTAGCAGAAGCATCGGCAAAAGGACTGGTGAGCGATCGTACAGTTTTGATTGTCAGTTACGCCCTTTCCGGCTTCGCCCACTTAGCCTCCGTCGGCATATTTGTCGGCGGCACAATCGCCCTAATTCCATCCCGCCGCAAAGACATTTCCGAACTCGGTTGGAAAGCATTATTTGTCGGCACCTTAGCGACAATGATGATCGCTTGCATCGCCGGCACATTCGACACCGGAGACGCCAGCATTTTAGGCGCTAAGACAGCCCCTGCTGCCCCGCTAACAGCCCCTGATTCTCCGAAACAATCCCCCGCAAGTACGAATTCAAAACCGTCAGTTGCTCCAGAAATTGCCAGTCCGAAGCCTTCGGCTAATACCGAAAAAGCTGCTCCCAGAGATCAAGAATCTCCCAAATCTGAATCCAAGAAAAGCCCTTAATATCTTCTAAGCACTCGTAGGGGCGGGTTAACCAACAGTATTTGTCAATAATTGACAATCTCTAAAACCCGCCCTCACCCAACAGTAAATCCCCGCATACTAACAGTTATATTTTCGTATTCGATCGAAATCAAGGTTGATGTAGTTTATTGGTTGTGTGGGGGCGGGTTTCTGTAGATTATTGATGAGAGTTAAATATTGTTGGTTAACCCGCCCCTACGAGTCCCTGACAGATAGGATTGTTTTTTAGGCAGATGCAATTATCAATTATCCCAAAAATCTATGAACGCAGAACCAGAAATTCGCCGTCTGTTAGATGTGATGCCAGCCTCCGGTCGCATGACGTGTAAAATCATTAATAAGCCCCAACAATCAACGGTAATTGACTGCGATTTTCCTTTACCTTGGAATCAATCTCGCCCAATTTACATTAATTTTGACTTGTGGAGGCTGCTATCTAAGCCGCAGCGGGATTTACTGCTATTGCGGACTGTTAGTTTTCTGTGCAATTTTAAGTGGTTTAAACCGGATATTTATCAAGGTGCTGCTCTGGCGGGAATTGTCGGGACTGTTGTAGAGTTGTTGCAGGGAGATGCGATCGGAATTGCGATCGCCGGTGGGTTGACGGGACTGGCGATGACTCGAATTTGGCGCGACAATCGCAGTTCCCAAGTAGAGCTAGATGCTGATGAAACGGCGATTAGAGTGGCTCTAAGGCGTGGTTACAGCGAAGCTGAGGCGGCGGGACATCTGCTGTCTGCTATTGAAGCTGTGGCGCAAATTGAAGGGCGCAGTTTGGATTTTAATGGGTTGATTCGGTGTCAGAATTTAAGGGCGATATCAGGTATTTCGGCCGTGGGCGTGCCCGATAGTGTGAGGCAAGATTGAAAATACTATTTCGCAAACAATCGCGTGTCCTTGGAAGAAATCATGATGGCAATTGATTGTTATATTTTCAATACGCTTGGGTTAACCCTTTTTTGTCATTGCGAGCGTCTTAGC
>Ga0335395_10000361_pt1 | contig 29052 bp, 18 predicted proteins | sample MAT02_FD_205744 | JGI IMG/M metagenome (GOLD analysis project Ga0335395, IMG submission 205744) | Freshwater microbial communities from Lake Fryxell liftoff mats and glacier meltwater in Antarctica - MAT-02 (spades assembly) (version 2) ... | reverse complement strand
ATGGACAAGGCTATGTCATTTTTTTACTAAGGATACACAAATGTTCCATGACATCTGTAGGGACACAGCACTGCTGTGTCCTTCCCCGGATGAGGACACGGCAATGCCGTTTCCCTACCAGGATTACAGACACGGCAATGCCGTTTCCCTACCAGGATTACAGACACGGCAATGCCGTTTCCCTACCTCTAATGTATAAAGCAGACAGAGAAAGCTAGAATAGCATTGTATTGGCTAAAACTTTAGATAAAGCAGAACTATAAAATAAGGGAACAATGACTGAAGCCTCCGATTTCTCCAATGTCGATCGAGAATTAGATGACACAATTTTAAGCTTCGCAGACATTCAAGCAGAACTCAACCTCCGCCATGCTAAAGATGCTTTGCGAGATATCGTCGAAAATCTCGACTTGACTCCCAACGAGCGAACTGGACTGGAGCCGGAAATTGGCGGGTTAGAGAAAATGCTCGACAAGCTAGAGCGCGCTTGCGTGCAAATTGCCGTGTTTGGGATGGTGGGAAGGGGAAAATCTTCGGTTTTGAACGCGCTTTTGGGTCAAAATGTGTTTGAAACTGGCCCGACTCACGGAGTTACTCGCACGACAACTATTGGACAATGGGAAGTCGGAGATGGAGTTGATGAGAATTTGCCCGATGGCTTACGCCCCGCTACGCTACGATTTTCGCCGATTATTTACCGTTTGTCGCAAGTAGAATTAATCGATACTCCGGGAATCGATGAAGTTGACGGCGAAACTCGCGAACTTTTAGCCCGCCGTGTTGCTAAACAAGCTGATTTGATTTTATTTGTGGTGGCTGGCGACATTACAAAGGTGGAATACGAAGCTCTTTCGCAATTGCGGGAAGCCGGAAAACCGATGTTATTAGTATTTAATAAAATTGACCAGTATCCCGATGCAGATCGGCTGGCAATTTATCACAAAATCCGGGACGAGCGCGTGCGAGAATTGTTATCTCCCGATGAAATTGTGATGTCAGCAGCTTCACCTTTGACGGCGAGTGCGGTGCGCCGTCCCGATGGCACTATGGGCGTGAAAATGACTCGCGGTTTGCCGCAAGTTGAGGATTTAAAACTAAAAATTCTGGAGATTTTAGACAGGGAAGGTAAGTCTTTGGTAGCGCTGAATACGATGCTGTGTGCGGGAGATATTAACGAGCAGTTGGTGCAGCGAAAAATGGAAATTCGAGATGACGCAGCTAATCGGATTATCTGGAATGGGGTAATGACGAAAGCAGTGGCGATCGCCCTTAATCCAATTACTGTAATTGATATCCTCAGCGGTGCGGTAATTGATGTGGTGATGATCTTAACTCTGTCTAAAGTTTACGGCATTGCGATGACGGAAGCGGGCGCTGTGGAATTGCTGCAAAAGATTGCGATTAGTATGGGGGGAATTACTGCTGGGGAATTGGTGGCGAATTTTGGTTTGAGCTCGTTGAAAGGATTGTTGGGTTTGGCGACGCCGGCGACTGGTGGTTTGGCTTTGGGCCCGTATTTGTCTGTAGCTGTGACGCAAGCTGCGATCGGAGGGGTTTCTTGCTACGGAATCGGTCAAGTTACTAAGGCTTATTTGGCGAATGGTGCGTCTTGGGGAGATGATGGCCCAAAGGCTGTTGTGAGCAAGATTTTGTCTTCTTTGGATGAGGATTCTATTTTAAATCGAATTAAGGATGAATTGCGGGCTAAGTTGAATTTGGGAGACGAAGGAAGAAGGGTTCGGCAACGGATTCTGTAACGGATTTAATGGATACTTCGACTTCGCTCAGTACAAGTGTCACGGAGGTAGGTTCGGCAACGGAAGTTGGAAGAAGGAGGAATTATGAGACAAGAAATAACAAATAACAAATAACAAATATTATGTTACTAACCATTTCTACAACTCGCGTCCCAGCTACAGATTTGGGCTATTTGCTGCACAAACATCCCGATCGCCATCAATGTTTTCCGATGACTTTCGGTTCTGCTAGCGTGTTTTATCCAGAAGCAAGTGCACAAAGGTGTACAGCCGCTTTACTGTTAGATGTCGATCCGGTTGGTTTGGTGCGGGGAAAGTCGAAATCGGGCGATCGCCCTCTCGAACAATACGTGAACGATCGCCCCTACGTTGCCTCTTCGTTTCTGTCTGTCGCCCTTGCCAAGGTCTTTAGTACAGCTCTATCCGGTCGCTGCAAAGACCGCCCAGAACTCGCAGAAACCGCTATTCCTTTGACAGTTCATCTGTCGGTTTTGCCCTGTCGCGGGGGCGAAAAATTTCTGCGGGAAATGTTTGAGCCGCTCGGCTATCAAGTTGCAGCAACACCGCTGATTCTTGACGCGCAATTTCCCGAATGGGGCGCGAGTCCTTACTTTGCTGTGGAACTGCAAAATACAATTCGGTTGGCGGATTTGTTAAGTCATCTCTACGTGCTCATTCCTGTGTTGGATGATGACAAACATTATTGGGTAGGCGATGACGAAATCGAGAAGTTATTTCGTCACGGCGAAGGTTGGTTGAACGCACATCCGGCGCGGGGAAAAATTGCCGATCGCTATCTGAAACGCCAGCGCCGTCTAACGCGGATTGCTGTAGCACAGTTAACAGAAGCAGATAACATCGACGATGCGATCGAAGTTTCTCACCAGCAAGAAGAGGAAGTTTTAGAACAGCGAATTAGTCTGAACCAACAGCGTTTAGATGCTGTGATGGAGGTTTTAAAAGCCAGCAATGCTAAGCGAGTGGTTGATTTGGGCTGCGGTGAGGGAAAACTGCTGCAATTGCTTTTGAAAGAAAGTGCGATCGAGCAAATTACAGGTGTCGATGTTTCCCATCGCGCATTGGAAATTGCCAGGGAACGTTTGCAAATCGATCGGTTGTCTCTCGCACAACAATCTCGCATTCAACTAATTCAAAGTTCGCTGATTTATCGAGATAGTCGCTTGACTGATTTTGATGCGGCGGCGGTAATTGAAGTGATCGAACATCTCGATTTAGATCGGTTGGCTGCTTTCGAGCGGGTTTTGTTTGAGTTTATTCGGCCCAAAAGTGCGATCGTCACAACTCCAAATATTGAATATAACGTGCGGTTTGAAAACTTACCGACGGGCAAATTTCGCCACCGCGATCACCGTTTTGAGTGGACGAGGGGAGAGTTTCAGACTTGGGCGAATGAGATTGCCGAACGGTTTGGCTTTGGGGTAGAATTTCGCTGTGTGGGAACTGAAGATTTAGAAGTAGGTTCGCCTACGCAAATGGCAATATTCGCCCATTGCAAATAATACCGACAGTCTGTTTGTGCTTACAATATAGTTAAACTTGGAAAAATGCAGGCTTCAGCTATGAGTAAACCTATTCAAACCCGGATCGTTGAAATTGACAATTCTCAGGGCATTCACATTCCCAAATCTTGGTTAGAGCAAATTGGTATTAGCGGAGCAGTAGAAATCGAAGTTCAGGGCGATCGGATCGTCATTCGTAAATCTTTTTACCCCACCCCAACCCTCCCCTTACTAAGGGGAGGGAGTAAGAAATTCACAAATGATTTAGGACTGCTATATCTCGGTCAAATCAGCGCTGACGAACAAAAAGCAGTTTTAGATACTTTGGTACAGATGTTTGCTGAATAATAATAATATTAAATGAAAATTACGCTCCCAGAACTATCTTTAGTCGTTCTCATCGGTGCATCCGGTTCCGGCAAATCTACCTTTGCCCGCCAACATTTCGTACCTACAGAAGTCATTTCATCGGATTATTGCCGCGGTTTAGTTTCCGATGACGAAAACAATCAAGCTGCAACCGCAGATGCTTTTGAATTACTGCACTTTATCGTTGCTAAACGCCTTGCAGCAGGTAAATTAACTGTGATCGACGCGACAAATGTTCAGCCGGAAAGCCGTAAACCTTTGTTAGAATTAGCGCGGAAATACCATTGTATTTCGGCTGCAATTGTGCTAGATTTACCAGAAAAATTGTGTGCCGATCGCAATCAACAACGTCCAAACCGTAACTTCGGCAGTCACGTAGTTCGGCGGCACGTCCAAAGTTTACGCAAATCGCTACGAAACCTCGATAGAGAAGGATTTCGCTACGTTTACGTCCTCCGTTCCCCAGAGGAAATCGACGCGGTGGAAGTCGCAAGACAACCGCTGTGGAACAACCGCAAACACGACTGCGGCCCTTTTGATATCATCGGCGATATTCACGGATGCTGTGGCGAATTGGAACAATTGCTGCAACAGTTGGGCTATCAAATTGTGGAAAAAACCAGCGAGTCTGCTTTTTGGAATTTTCCCACATACGCGCACCCAGAAGGGCGTAAAGCCTTGTTTTTGGGCGATTTGGTCGATCGGGGCGATCGCATTCTCGACACCCTCAAACTCGTGCGAAACATGGTAGTTACAGAAACAGCATTATGCGTGCCAGGAAATCACGACATTAAATTGCTGCGAAAACTCAACGGCAAAAATGTCAAAATCAATCACGGACTCGAACAAACCTTAGCAGAAATAGCAGCTTTACCCGATGAATTCCGGGAATCTGCTGAAACAGAAATTCGCAAATTTCTAGACAGTTTAATCGGCCATTACGTCCTCGACGACGGCAAATTAGTCGTCGCACACGCGGGGATGAAAGCAGAATTTCAAGGGCGCGCATCGAGTCGCGTTCGAGATTTTGCACTGTACGGAGAAACAACCGGTGAAATCGATGAATTTGGCTTACCAGTCCGCTACAATTGGGCTGCTGAATATCGAGGCACAGCAGCAGTTGTTTACGGACACACGCCAGTCCCCGAAACAGAATGGTTGAACAATACAGTTGATATTGACACCGGCTGCGTTTTCGGCGGCAAACTAACAGCTTTGCGCTATCCCGAAAGAGAATTTGTCAGCGTTGCGGCTGCTAGAGTTTACTGCGAACCTGTGAAGCCGATCGCACTTACTTCGATCGCAACTCCTCTCACCGCTCAACAGCAGTTTGACGACGTATTAGACATTGCCGATGTATTGGGAAAACGCATCATTTCCACTCGCCTGCAAAGTAACATTACAATTAAAGCAGAAAATGCGATCGCCGCCCTAGAAGTAATGAGTCGGTTTGCCGCCAATCCCAAATGGCTGATTTATTTGCCGCCTACAATGTCTCCCGTTGCAACTTCCAAACAACCGGGACTTTTAGAACATCCAGCCGAAGCATTTAGCTACTACCAACAGCAGGGAATATCGACAGTCATCTGCGAAGAAAAGCACATGGGTTCCCGCGCCGTGGTCATTGTTTGCCGCGACGAATCTGCTGCTAAACGGCGCTTCGGAATTCTCAACGGCAGCATCGGCATTTGCTACACCCGCACCGGACGGCATTTCTTCAATAATCCTGATTTAGAAACAGAATTTTTAGACCGAATTAATGCTGCTTTAACTATTGGCAATTTTTGGAATAATTTTCAAACCAATTGGGTTTGCTTGGACTGCGAATTAATGCCTTGGTCTGCCAAAGCTCAAGGCTTATTGCAAGAACAATATGCCGCAGTGGGAACAGCTTCTAGTCATGGGTTTGCAGGTGCGATTAAAAACTTAGAACAGGCTAGCCAGCGGGGAGTTGAAGTTAGCGATTTGCTGAATCGCTATCAGGAGCGATCGCAACTAGCGCATCAATACGTTAAAGCTTACCAGCGCTACTGCTGGCCTGTCAAATCCATTTCTGACCTCAAATTAGCACCTTTCCACATCCTGGCAACCGAGGGAACAGTTCACACCGACAAAAATCACTGTTGGCACATGGAACAGATTTCCCAAATTTGTCAAGCTGACCCGGAATTGCTGTTAGCTACTGAATACAAAGTAGTTGAAATAGCAGATTCTGACAGCCAAGTGGCGGGGATTGAATGGTGGGAAAAACTGACTGATTCGGGAGGGGAAGGCATGGTTGTCAAACCGATGGAATTTACTGTAAAAAATAGCAAAGGACTGGTACAGCCTGCGGTTAAATGTCGCGGCAAAGAGTATTTGCGGATTATTTACGGTCTTGAATATTCACTGCCGGAACATTTAGAAAAATTGCGATCGCGCGGACTTTCCGGCAAGCGTTCTTTGGCATTGCGAGAGTTTGCTCTCGGTATAGAAGCATTGGAGAGATTTGTTGCGGGCGCTCCGTTGAGACAAGTTCACGAGTGCGTTTTCGGAGTTTTAGCGATGGAGAGCGAACCTGTCGATCCGAGGCTGTAATATCGTTGACCTTTGCATCGGTATTGTATAATGTTAAATTTGGTAGGGGCGGGTAAACCTGCCAATAATTGCCCATAATTTACAATCTCATAAACCCGCCCCCGCCCATACTTTTATCGCACGCTTATTCATTTCCTCCTACTAATCGCTCAACTTCCGATGTGGATAAATTCATCATTTGTGCAACTTGCTCTAAATTCATTCCCGAATTTAACAGTTGAGAAATGAGCGATCGCAAGCTTAACTCAGTCGCCAGCCTTGCTTGTTTTTCCGCCAATCGCGCTTTTTCCGATTGTTGAAAAGCTGATTCGGCGGCCAGCCGTCCTTGTTGTTCGGCCAGCCGTGCTGATTGTTCCGCCAGCCGTCCTTCTTCAGATTGCTGGTAAGTCTTCAGAAATTCCCCTGTCTGAGGATTTCTCAATCTCAATTCTCCAGAGATGATGTGCAATTCCAGTCCCAATACTTCACTGTATAGCCATAGCGTATCGAAGGCGATATTATTGATGGGAATTTGCTCATATCGGTTGTTGACTAAACGCACTCCTTGCAGTATCGGATTCAGATAATCCCCAGATGGATCGTACTGAAAGTATTCCTTTACTCCCAAACTTCGATAGGTTTCTGGTTTGGTTTCTTGGTCTATATCTTGAGTTGTTTCCGAGGTTATTTCCAAGACAAACTGCGGGGCTATCCCTGCTTCTTTCCAGATTTTGTAGTTATCTCTTTGAGATTTTTTGACTCCAAATACTACATAAATGTCAGGAGCAATTACTGCTAATTTGTTGCCTTCTTCGTAATAAACGAAAGAATTTGCTGACACGTAGACATCCCATCGCTTTTGAAAGTGCAGCTTCAGGGCTTCCACGCCGTAAGTCATGTAGTCGCGCGTGATGTCACTTTCAGCCATCGGTTCTCCATCGCTGCTGGGATATTCAATTTCTTCTTGTTCGAGAGAAGTTAAAACTGTCATGGTTTAAGTCTCCTCAGTTCTGGCTAATTGGATTGTAGCACTTAACTAATAATCAATAACCAGCAACTAATACCTATTTTAAAAAGTTTTGCTACAGCGATATTATATAAATTATCGTTGATGGGCGACCGCCCCCGGCCGGACACGGCAGTGCCGTTTCCCTACAGACGATAGCTGATAATTTTTAGGTCGCACTAATTTTCATAATTGGTATAACAACTAACAACTTACATAAAATGGCGTTTGCACTTGACAAACGCCATTTTAGAGAGTTACAAACGCGGCGTTTTATCTTGTTTAAAAGCCGCTAACCATTCGCGAATTTGCTCGGACGCAATCTCGCGGCCGCCCAAACCAAAAGCTAGAGCAATCCCAACGGCGATCGCCCCTAGCAACAGCCCGAAAGCCAAATTCACAATATCGCTACCAATGCCCATCTGTTGTAGCGCCAAGGCCAAAACAAAGGCAATAACCGCGATCCGAGCAGCTTGGCCCAACAACCGCGCTTGGCGAGTTCCTGAACTGGCAATCAAACTAAACGCTAGATTGGCCAAATACAAGCCGATCGCAAATACGACCAAACCCGACAAAACTCGACCGGCAACCAGCACAATACCGCTAACAATCGCTGTCAGCGCTGGAATCCGCAGCACGTCGGTAGCAGCTACCACAGCAAACAGGATAATACCCACCTGCACCACAATTCCCACAAACTCAGAAGGCGTGCGAGCAGGAATTGCTGGTTCCGACTGGAGTACCGTTGCATCGCGATCTAGCTGGTTCTGCGCGATCGACAGTGGCTGCTTCGGCTGCACTCCCAACCAAGAAAAGACATTATTAAAGCCAATTCCCGTCAGGATATTAGTCACCAAATCACCAATCCAGCGGCCCAAAATGTAAGCAACCACTAAAATTAGCGCTGCCGTAAAAATATTGGGAATCGCGCCCAAAACGGTGTTGAGCATCGCGATTGCAGGCTGCGAAATCGCCTGAATGTCCAAAGCGTTGAGAGCTGCGATCGCCGTTGGAATCAAAATCAAAACATAGACGATCGTACCGACAATCCATGACAGCGATTGTCCGCCATTCGTGCGCGAAATTCCAAACCGAGCGCCCAAACTGTCCGCCCCAGCAGCAGCCAGCAGATTTGTGACGATCCGCTGCACCACTTGAGCCAGCAGCCAGCCCACAAACCCAATCAGCAAAGCTTCCAGAATTTTCGGAATTGCCGCCAAAATTTGGTTGAGCAAATTATTAACCGGCAGCAGAGCCTGCTGCAATTCCAGCGATTCCAGAATCAGTGGTAAAAACAGTAGAAAAATAAACCAGTACAGCGCATTCGCCAGAGTATCGCTCAGCAGCAAAGGACTCTCACTTGGTGCAGCGCCCACCTGCTGATTCAACCGCTCATCCACGCTAAAAGTCCGCATCGCCCGCGATAGGGCTAATTTGGCGATAGTCGCCAACACCCAAGCAATCCCCAGGAAAATGAGTGCCTTAGCTAACTTCGGCAAAGCACTAGCAATTTGATTGAGAAAAGTATTGAGCGGTTGCGAGACAGCCGTTAGATTCAGCCGGTTGAAAAAGGCAATTAGGAAAAAGATAAAAATGATCCAGAACACCGCAGCGGAAATCCATTTTTCCACTTGCGGCGATCCGTCTCCATCCGGGCGGCCGGTAATCCAAGCAGCCAGTCGGTTGTCGATAGTAGTCTTTTTGAGCAATCCGCCTACTAAAGATGAGACGAGGGCTGATACTATCAAGCCAATTAGCAGGATAGCGATCGCCCAGATCAGGTTTTCAATGTTTGAACTCTGAACAAAATTGTTAATTCCGCGTTCGGCGTCCCCCAGCGGATTCGGCGCGGGCTGGGCCTGTGCCAAAAGTCGATCAGACAGAAGCGCTATCCGGGCCCATGTCGGTTGAGTTATTTCTTGCCAAGTTTCAGTCATTTTTTTCTCAGGTTAACGTCAGATTTGACAAAGAAGATAAGAAACTGTAAGAATACGCTTCTAGCTTGCAGGTTTCCATGTCAATTCGTCAAGTTTTCGAGCAATCAATTGAAATTCGCGCTGCTGCTACCCTGGTAGAGCGTTGTATCGCCGATCGCACTTTGATGCACAAGTGGCTCAATCCAGTGTTGCGCTGCGAGCCTGTAGGCCAATGGGATACTGCTGTCGGAAGTCGCAGCTTATTTATCATAAAAATCCCCGTTTTGCAACCCACTTTAGAGAGTGTTGTGTTGGAGCGACAACCTGGTTTAATTGTTTGGGGATTTGACGGGTTTTTTCAAGGGTGCGATCGCTGGGAATGCCAGCCCCAAATCCAAGGAACTCTCTTGATTAACCGCTTTGAATTTCAAATTCCCAATCCTTTAATTAGATTTGGTTTCAATCGCTTTGCAGCCCCTTGGACCCAAAAAGATATGAAAGACCAACTGCGCCGCCTGAAAAGACTAGCGGAGCAACTATCTCAAAGCACGGGCTAGAGAATCGATCGTCGGTAATGCGTCATTGGTAATGGGTTACTCATAAGTCAAGTACCTCGCGGATATAAGCTGGAGCAGGATGGCGCTCTGTAATCCCTTCGTGGTCGTAAAAATTTTCGCTGACAAAATTTGGGTCTACAATTGCCTGCGCCAAGTCCTTAGAGAATAGAATGCACTCTGTATGCAGCCCAGCCCCGTTGCAATAGTTGCCAGCTAGATAAAAAGTGTGTGAATGTGAAACATCATCGTACAAATCACTACTGCTTTGTGGCGGGTTCCACTTACCAATCTGCTTGAGTTGGATGTAGCGTTGCGCCTCTAGCGCTTCCTGGGTAAACTTGCAGTGTAGGAACGTCTTCCGCGCTAGTTCGCCGTTAGTTTGCCACAGTCTTTGGCTGAGAAACTGTTGGCTGCTCATATTTAGCGGGTTCACAGTTACATAAAAATCTTTGGCATTTTCTTCACCAGATTGCGGTTGATGTTTGTTAGCTGAGTAAGTCATGTGGTAGGGCTTAAACATACCATCAAATTTGCCCCAATCTGGCCATTCCACTCGCTCCGAGTTCAAAGCATAGTTGTGGTAATCGTATATACGCACGTTGTAAGCACAGATGAACTCTGATGGGGGCGGAACTTGGCTGGAGTCATAGTTTGCATAAACCACGCAAGGTACATAGCGGAATGCTTTGGTTTTTTGCAGGAGTTTGTTTGAGCTGAAGGTGAGTGAGTCTGTGATACGTTCTACCTGATAAGCTGGAGTGCAAAATACTACTTTGTCGTAATAACTACACTCTTCATAATTGTAGTAGACATAGGCTCCTAGTCCGTGGCGACATACTTTTATACCATCAATGCCTAACTGTATATTTACCTGACAGTTTTGGGTGAGCTTTTCGGCGAGAAACTCTAGCCATTTCTGACAGCCTTGGTTGAAAAACTTGCGTTCCTTGTCTTTGTCTGGGCGATTGTCAGGCAAACCTAAACCTTCCTGAAGTACATAGTAATGTGATACCAACCACATCGGCATATCCAGTACCGGAGGGCGGCCCATCAGACTTTCTTCGTAGGTGAAAAACATCGCGTTTATCCGCGGTAGCAACGCTAGCTTGACGAAGGGTTCGTATTTGATGTCTGTGAAATATTTCCGGATAAACTGTTCCACAGTAATCTTAAACGCCGAAGGTTCATTGTCCTCATTCTTGTACCAATCCTTCAGGAATATCTCAAAGTCCTTGAACCCCTGTTTTATTTTGTCTCCCGTATCGTTGTCTAAATTATGAACAGAAATATCGCCCTTGTTTGAAATTTTGAAACCATAAGTATCTTCCTGGGTTGCACCGTAATAGAAAAAGGATGCTTCATTCACCAGTGTCCCTACATACTGATCTTGGGGGAACTCAATTTCATCCCAAAGCTCCAGCATGGCTTTATAGGTGTGGATATTAAAGTCATTAACTCCCATATCTACCCATGTATTTTTCCGACCCAATGGTGCAAGATCGAGTTCTTGAGTCAGGGCGTTCCCCCCAACGCGATCGGCTTGTTCGTAAACAACTATTTCTGTATTCTCAGGACTATATTGTCGCAGGTAGTAAGCCAGGGAAAGACCAGAAACTCCCGCACCAATGATGGCAATTTTCATAGAATTAGATTTGGATAATACGACTGTAAGTTCAGTTTCTTCTAGTTTATTCCGAATCTCCAGCACAGGTTTAGCTGTGAGAAAAGTATCTCTCACCTCCTGAGATTGTAATCGAGATCCTGTCTCCTCAATTACTTGCAAAGCTTGGCGATAAGCTGTTGCGGCTTCTTCCCTATGTCCCGATAGAGAGTGAAAATCCCCAATCGCTGTATAAGTTTTCCAAAGTTGGGGAGGATTACCGATTTCTTCTGCCAGCGCGATCGCTTTTGCTAAAAATTCTCCTGCTGATGCCATATTACCTTGGGCAAGGAAGGCTTGACCCATTAACCGCCACCCTTTCACCATGTTTTTGCGGGTTTTTGTCGGTTCCGCTAGCTGTAGACACTCCTGAGCCAGTTTCAGGGCTGATTCTGCATCTCCCTGTATCAATCGCAATTCGCCCAAGCTGTGACAGCAGTGCTGCAAGTAGCGCCACTTCATCCATTCTTCGCCCCACTTCCCATATTGTTGAGAGTCGCGGTAAACCATCTGTAAAAAAGATCCGGCTGCGGGTAAATCCTCTTTCAGCAGATAGCAATCTCCCAAATTTATAGCGGCATTGCGAATAATTTCTGGATCGCCTAACTTCCAGGCAGACTGCAATCCATCGTGATTGTATAAGATAGCGGCTTCCACATTGTAAAGTTCGCTGTACAGCCAACCCAAAGTATTAAGGATGCGACTTTTCCAAACTTTATCACCTAAGCGATCGCTTAATTTTAGCGCCGTTTCTAAATCAGAAAATGCACCTTGATAATCTCCCTTACCACAACGAGTAATACCTCTCTCCCACAAGTTCATTATCCAGATGAGCAGGATATTGTAATCTTGGCCAATTGCGACTCCGCGATCGCCTAGTTGGTGTGCTGGTTCGTACTCTCCTTTCCAGTTATATACTAGACCTAGCATAAAAGTATTCAAGCCTTCCTGACTTTTATCCCCCGTCTCTTGACTCAGACTTATCCCTTCAGAAAAACAGCCAAAAGATTCATCGAGCTTAGCAGTCACGCCATAAATGTATCCCATCACAAATTGGCTGGCAGCTAGCATACTTTTGTCGTCAATTGCTAACGCCAGATTATAAGCTTGTTGGGCATATTCAATTGCTGGCTCGAAGTCATGGGCCCATAACAAACCATAGCCGATGTTGTAAAGTGCTTCTGCTTCCTTGTGCCTGTCACCTTTACGACAAGCCACTTCCAGCATTTTTTTGTAAGCGTCAATTGAAGGTTGGAAATCACTGAGGAGAAAATGGACTTGTCCTACCCCGGCATAAATCGTAATTAACGTATTGCTATCTACAGCATCTCCCAGGTGTTCGCAAACAGTTAAAGCGCGATTGTAATGAGACAGTGCTTCAGGATTGACATAAGCTTGCTGTGCTTTTTGTCCTGCTTTAAGCAGATAATCTAACGCTTTTTCCCGGATTTCTGCCTGCTCGTAATGATAGGCGAGAATCTCATAATATTCTGGTATCTCTTTAGCATAATGTTGCTCGTACCACTCAGCCACCAGTTGATGCAATGAGCGTCGCTGGGCAAACAACATGAGGTTGTAAGATACTTCCTGAGTGATGATATGTTTGAAAATGTAGGCTAATTCTGGCTCTGGTGTCATCAGCGGTGTGAGATCGAAGACTGCCAGTTGTTTGAGATAATCTGTTAATTGCTCTTTATCTGCTTCAATCGGGTGAATTTCTTGCAAGATTTCAAAGTCAAATGCACGTCCGATCGCACTCGCTACTTTCAGAGTAAGCTGTAGAGAGGGAGAAAGGCGATCGATGCGACTGGTAATCACCCCCTGAACCGTATCTGGCAAATTCAAATTATCTAAATCCGATACTCCCGGTGGGAGATAACACCTACCATCTCGCATGACAATTAAACCCGCATCTCGCAGCGCATAAGCAATTTCTTCACTAAAAAAAGGATTTCCCTGAGCTTTTTGGGCAATTAAATTGGCTACTGACAGCGGTAGAGTCTCTACTCCCAAGCGCTGACACACGAGTTGCAGAGTGTCTGACGGATCTAGTACCTGCAATTGCAAGTGCTGAGTCTGGGGAGATCGAACTAATTGCAGATAGTCTTCTGGCGGTTGCTCTGTGAGGGGGCGCGTGGATATAACTAACAGTAAGGGTTCAACTTCCTGGCTAACTTGCAATGCCAGTGTCCAAGAAGCGGAATCCAGCCAATGTGCGTCCTCTAAAACCAAAATTTTAAGTGATTCCTGGGCAGAAATTTGTAAAATTCCTGCTAAAAATTTGTTGGTTTGATCTGCCCGTTCTTTGCCGCTAAGGGATGCAGTTACTTCAGTTTCCGGTAAATCTAAAGGTAACACGAGATTCAACAAAGGTGCTAACTCTAAAAGTTCCCGATTTTGTGCCAAATAATCTAAAACTTTTTGTTGGTTGTTGGTTATTGGCAGATTTTTTTGCTGTGGAGTTTCCAGGTTATTTGTGTCTTCTAAGTCGAGATTGAACACCTGACTGAAGACTTTGCGCCAGACATAGTAAGGCGTGGATTTTTCGATCGCATCCGCATACCCGAACAAAATCCCTGCTTTCTTTCCCCGCGCTGCGGCGATAAAATCTTCTACTAATCTGGATTTCCCAATACCCGGTTCGCCGGAGATAATTACAACTGAGCTAATCTTATTTTCTAAAAAAGCTTGCAATTGCAATGCGAGTTGCGATCGCTCATTAGCACGACCAACAATTTGACTCTGGTATTCTAAATTTTGCAGATTAGATTTTCCCGCAGTTACCTGACCTGTGGGACGATAGATTTTAATTTGCTGGGCTTTTCCTTTAACTCGAATTGGTTCTAAAGATTCAAAATGCAAACTCTTTTTGGCTTCATGATAAGTCGCCTCATCACACAAAATCTCGTTAGTTGCAGCCTGCATTAATCGCGCCGAGAGGTTCACCACATCGCCCAAAATGGTATATTCCCGTCGGGATTCGCTGCCCACCGTTCCGCAGTAAACTCGACCTGTGGTGATACCAATTTTGGCATTAAATCCTAATTTTTGCAGTTGATTTTGGATAGCCAGTGCTGCTTGGACACCGCGCACGCTATCATCTTCATGGGAGATTGGAGGCAATCCAAAAGCTGCGATCGCCACCAGACCCTTATCATCCATCATTACTTTTCGCAGAGTCCCTTCATACTGAAACAAGACACTCTGGATAATCTGAGTACAGGACTGAATCTGTTTTAAAGCCACTGAAGTCAAGTCTTTTACGGGCGGTAGTCCGATAAACAATACTGTCACTCGACGAAGTTCCGACAGCCACTGGCTTTGTCCTGCATCCAGTCGCACTAGAATCCCTGGGGATATATACCCCCGCAAAACTTTTACCATTTCTGGCATTAAGATTGGGGAATTGGGATTAGAAAATGGGGATTGGGAAGAGGAATTGTCAAGCTGCCCTGGTATTAGTAAATTCTCTTCCTCTACTCTGAAATCACTCCTAAATTGTTCTTCTGTCCCCTTTTTAAACTCATTCAATCTCACAACTCCCGACTCTCGGAGAGTCCCTTCGTAGTAGTTTTGAATCAGCGCCCAAGCTTCTGGGGAAATACAGGCTTCGCCAGATTTAGCCTGTACTTCAGCTAAGGCCATTTGACCTAAAGGTTGACCCGCTACTAAATATTCCCAAAACCCATTTACTCCACCAACATGGAGACTCATCAAATCCCCTGCTGCAATCCCAATATGTAAGGTAAGATTTACATCTCCAGCCACGTAATGGCTAAGTTTTTCCAGGATTGCCAAACTGCACTCAGCAGCGTGGTAAGTTGCGCTCACCAATGACTCGTCCGTAGCTGGCCAAATCGCCAACATGGCATCGCCAGCAAACTTTATAATATCGCCGCCGCGATCGCTAATCAGTTCAATCAGTTGTCCAAAATAGGCGTTCAGATGCTTAGTCAGTTCCTCTGCACCATCAGGCCCGCGTTGGGCTAGGCGTTCAGTGAGGGCTGTGAATCCAGAGATATCGGTAAACAAAACTGCTGCTTTTAAGTGTTCTTGCAGCGGTGTTTGTAAGATTTCTGAGTTGACTGCGATGCGTTGCAGTAAACTCTTGGGTACATAGCTGGCTAAAATTTCTTCGAGTCTAAGCATTTTGAGTGTTTTGAACTGATGTTCTAGTTTTTAATTGCTTTTTATATGCACCCTTAATATCATTATTGACTGTTTGTGTCGCAGTAGTCCGGACAGTTTTGAGGTCGCAGTCTGAAACCCTTGATTTACCCGAAAGCATCTCGATCTATCGCCCAGAAACCCTGATTCTAAGGTTGGCAATCAAAAACAGTCCGAAGTGTTGATGGTGATTGTAGCACACCTGATGAAACTTGATGCAATGTATGACAGATAGTTCCGTACATTGTCTGAAACAACTGTGCAGATAAGCTGTTGTGCATTTGAATTTTATTTTGGGGCGGGCTAGGAGTACCCACCCCACAAGAGTCTAAAGAAACAGGATTGTTAAAATTAGCTGCCCCAGCTTATTGTCAATCAGCCGATCGAGAATTCATCATTCTTTTCGAGGTCAAGGAGCCTCAACGATTGACCCATCAAGGTTTCAGAGGCGTTGTCACCCTATCAGCCCATTAACAATTGCCCATTAACAATTGCCCATTACCAACACGAGTTACTTCCCAGCCCCCGATGATGAATTGGGCTGACAAATCATTTGTCTCGCCGAATTCATAGCTTGACCTGCCGTACTTTGCAAAGCCGGGGAATTCTGATACATAGCTTGCAAATCTTGCACGTCTTTAATCACTCGCTGATAGATAGCCATAGCTTGATTGCCATCAACTTCTAAAGCCGGAGGGCTGTAGTTTTGCATCACTTCTATCAGCGATATTTTGCCATCTTTAGAAGCTGCTACCAAAGCATCTCGTAGTGCTGGTGCGCTTTGAGTTAGAGTGGCAGGTGTATAAGCAACATCACTCAATTGTTTGAAAACTATTTCCCCGAAATAAGTATTTACCAGTCGCGTTACTAATTGAGAATCCAGAGCCACTTCTTTCGTTAATATTTCCCGTACTGACTCAGGAGTTTGTTTGGCAAGACTCAAAACGCTTTGCAGTTGAGGTGATGGTTTGCCAGTTTCTGCAAAACTTTGTAAGTCGCTCATCGGTAAAGTGACGTCAACTGCACCGTATTTTACGGTAACATTGTCTAGTGCAAAGGCTTTCCCGCTGCTCAGCAATACTGTACTTGTTCCCAACAAAAGTGCCAAACCTAATGATAAAGACTTTGACATTTTCTTCGTGAAATGAGCTGATTGTTCACGCACTCCGTTCAAATAACCTTGTTGAAACTGAAAGTTCATGGATTTCTACCTTTTTGAGTCAAAATACTTTCTTGAGCGATCGTCTCTATGCGTGTAAGTCTCGAAAGTGGGCTTTCTAGTTCCCCAAATGACCAATTATCTTACTATTATGTCAAGCAACTTTAACCTATCAAAAGATAGGTGTCAATTGCCCATTTATATGTTAATTTTTTTTACGTCGCATCAAGCCGATCGAGCAATTGGCGAATTCTAGCAGCATCAGGAGCATTCGGAGCATTTCTCAGGTATACTTCCAAATCGTGGCGCGCTTCTGCCAAGCGGCCCAGTTGATAGTACAGGATTCCGCGATCGCGCATTTCCCCCAGTGCATCTGGAAACAGCAGCAAAATGCGATCGATCGCGCTCAGCACCTTCACAGCATCTCGCTGTTGCAAATAAATCGCCTTGAGATTTCCCAGCATTCGCGCCAACAATTGCCTGGGACTGACTGGGGCGATAAATGCCGGCTGCAACTTCATCACTTGACCATAAATTTGAGAAATTCGATCTTGACAATCTTCCGTAAATAATATCTCGCCGCCGTTAAACGCATCAACAAAAATAGCAGCATCTGCAAAATCTGGCTTAATTAAAAAATGTCCAGGCATCCCAATTCCCACCATCGGGAAATCAATCCGCTTAGCAACTTCCAAATAAACCAGAGACAAAGAGATCGGAATACCAGTACGGCGATCGATCACTTGATTCAAAAAGCTATTACGAGGGTCATAATAATCAGCATCATTACCCGCAAATTGCAAGTCCTCGTATAAGTAACGGTTAATAGTTTGAATAATTCGCAGCGGATAATTTTGGCTCGGCAGGCGATCGCGCACTTCATCTGCCATCGCATCCAGGATGTTTAAATACTCTTGGGCTTCTAAGTTCGGATATTCTTCTAAAGCGATGTAAAGGGCAGCTTTTGCCAGATCGATCGAGCTATCTGGTTGATTAATTTCTCGATAAAAGAGTTGTCGCGCTCTCGAAAAATCCATTTTTATTATTCATTAATTTGTAATTAACATTCTCTGCCAATATCATGAACAGGCTGGAAAGCCTGTTGCAAAAAACTTTATTTTAGTTTTAACATACTCTAAATTTTTTCATCTAAATCACCCACTATTTTTAATAAAGCTTCACGATAGATTTTTTTGCCATCAGGATTGAGATGAACACCATCCGACTTTCATGCCCTAATCTCCAGTTTTACAATCATTAATAGCCTCAACCCACAAACATCTCTCTTCTCTTCCTCTCTGCGTTCTCTGCGCCCTCTGCGGTTCAAAAAAAAACAGTCATGTATGTAACGCGCACCTTACAGCTTAACTTTTAACTTTCAAATACCGTGACTTTTGCCAATCACCCAATTGCGACGAAAAATGCGAGCCAAAGTCGATTCTTCCAAAGCAAAATAGATAGGGCGGCCGTGGGGACAAGTGCGTGGATTGCGAGTTTGTTGCCATTCATTTAACAAATTTTGCATTTCCAAAATACTCAAAGGAGTGCCGTTGCGAATAGCAGTGCGACAAGCAGTAGCTACTTGAGCAGCTTGCAAATCACCAACTTTACTTAGTTCAAAAATAGCATCTGCACAGTCATCTCGATCGACCAACAATTCAGGAACTTCCCGCGCCGCCCATAGCTGTTCGCCAAAACTTTCTACCTCCAAACCCAAGCGGGACAAATTCTCAATTTGCAGCGCTGATAATTGACTCAAAATCACCGGCTTTTCTAGAGATTTCAACTGCCAAGCAGTGCACAACTGCTCGTACAGAATGCGCTCATGAGCGATGTGTTGTTCTACTAACCACATTCCGCTGGGATGTTCGGCTACAATGTAAGTATTGTGAACTTGAGCGATCGCTCTCAATTCCATTAATCCTATCTGATTACCTTTGACCTGTTCACCTTCGTCCTTCGGCTGAGTAGAAATACTAACATTGTAAGCACCTTTGTGTTCCGATGCTTTGAGCAATTTTCCGACTCGATCGGGAATTGGAATCTGTGGCAAAACATCTTCATTCAACTCCAAAGCTCTAGCAATTGCCGCGCTAACTTGCTCTTGCCAAAAACCCGGATCATGCAAATAAATTTCCACCTTAGCCGGGTGGCGGTTCCAGTCAATTGCAGAGGGAGAAATTTGCAAATGAACAAAACAAACGGGATAGCGATCGCGCGGACAAGTACGAGCAAAGGCGCTAAGAATAGCTTGCTCTAATTCGGGCGATCGCACAACCCGCCGATTCACCGCCACCTTAACCCAATCCGGCCGCTTGCGGTGACAGCGATCGGGCAAACCAATTACTAAATCTAACGATTGGGAATTGGGCATTGGGCATTGGGCATTGAGTATTGGTAACTGGTAACTTTGGTTTGTTTGGGATAAAACTAATTGCGTGTTTACCAAAGAGTCTACTAATTTATGACTATCATGAATAGAAGGTAAATTCACATTTAAATACTGCAAATCATTCAAGCGAACTCCCCGCACAAATTGAGGTAAAATTTGTTGCGCTGTTAAGCCGGGAATTATGTGAAAACAAGGCGTATTTTCTTGTCGCAACTGCCAATTAATGTGCGGGTGACAAAGAGCCATTTGCTGAATGATTAATTGTATCGATCGCACCTGGTGTCCTTGTGCCAAAAAACTGCGACGAATAGGCCAATTCCCAAACAAATTAGCAACACTCACCACCGTACCAGGTGCGATCGCAGTTGTTTCCACCTCCACAGGTTCGCCAGCACCATCGTAAACCACCCGCCAGCCCGATCGAGCATTTTGCATTTCCCCCCTTAACAATGGGCTATTTTCAACTCCCCCCCTTAACAAGGGGGGGTTGGGGGGGGGTTCCGCCACCACATTCTCTTGCTTTTCCCCAAAATGGGCGAATCCCAAATCATTTGGCCGGCTACAGATTTCCAACTCACCTAACTGAGCCAAACAGTGCAAAGCTTCCCCACGAAACCCCAAAGTAGCAATTTTGTAAAGATCAGCTTCCGTGCTAATTTTGCTCGTACTGTGAGCCGAAGCCGCCTGCTGCAAATTTTCCAAATCCATTCCCGTACCGTTATCTGCAACTTGCAGTCGCCACTGTTGGGGCCAGACAGAAACAACTATGCGAGTTGCCCCAGCATCCAGAGAATTTTCCACTAATTCTCGCACCGCAGCAGCGATCGAGTCAATCACTTCGCCGGCGGCAATTAAATCGATAACTTCTGCGGGTAAGGTTTGAATAGTAACTGGCATCAGAATTTTAGCGCTTCGTTAATTCAATTATACTTAATTTTGCGACTCATTTAACTTATATTTTTAGGCAAACGGATGTAAAAAGTTGTTCCTTTGTAATCTTCCGACTCATAAGTAATTTCCCCTTTATGAGCATCAATCATCGACTTAGCAATCGCCGTTCCCAAACCAGTACCAGTGCGCTTTCCATAGGTAACAAACGGTTCAAACAACTTTTCCTTAATTGCCGCTGGAATACCCGGTCCATTATCATAAATACTAATTTCTGCCCAGTCCTCACTTTGTGTCACAATAATCTCTATCCGCCCCCCGCGTCCGCCAAAAGCTTCAACAGCATTCCCCACTAAATTTTGCAAAACGCGCAAAATCTTATTTTCGTCCACCACCACTATCACTTCTGTTACCCGGATCACCAACTCTACTTTGGCAGCTTCAAAATAAACCCTATTCAACTTTTCAAACTGCTGCAAAGTCTGGATAAGATTAACTGCTTTTTTATTTAAAACAGAATTTCCACGGGAAAATTCTAACACTTCCTCCGCCATTCCCAACATTCGCTGAACCTGCAATTGAATCAGTTCGCACCACTCCTGAGTTTCTTCATCTGGGTGCATTTCTTTGAGCATTTCACTTGAAAGTTTAATGCCCGTAAAAGGACTTTTGAAATCGTGAATAATTGTGCTCACCATTTCTCCTACCAGTACCATTTTTTGTTTGTGTACAAACTGGCTCACGTACTGATCGGTTGTGTCTCGCAAATTTTTGACAATGAAGCTAAACATTTGCATTACCGAACTTCCTTTAGTAAACTGGAGAGTTTCTATCAGTTCTTCGCGGCATATTTTTGCCAAAGTCGAGCCTCCAATTGCTACGGCTCTGGCACTGCGTGGCTGTCCGTCTAAAACTCCGAGTTCCCCAAAAAAGTCGTCAGGTTTAGCTACAGCCACAGTTTGATGTTTATTGTTTTCAATCCGTTTGCTAAACTCGACTTCACCTTCTAAAACTAGATATAAGAAATCGGCTGCGTCTCCTTCCTCGAAAACCAGCGTTTCCTGGGCAAAATTCTCCAATATAGCGATTTTGCACAGGTACGCGGCTTGTTCAGGTTCAAAGTAGGACATAAATCGATGAGAGGCCAAATCCATGTGAAAATACCACCTGAAGCTTAATCTAAACAGTTTCTTTCTTATATCTTCTGTTATAAGGATCGGTTATGTGATGATATCATACATTTTAATTGCGGTTCTAGGGCAGACAAGAGGGGTATGCCACAAGGATTTAACTGTATTCGATCGCCCAATTTAACTGAATATCAACTTTTTTGTGCAAAAATTAAGGATACTGAGTTAGGGCGATCGCAGCATTCTGACCACCAAAGCCAAAACTCAAACAAAGCGCATTTCTCACTTTGGTCGATCGCGCACAGCGAACAAAATCTAATTCAAACCCCGGTTTTCGCATTCCCGTGCAAGGTAGCAATATCTGCTTTTTGATACTCATCAAAGAAAAAGCTATACCCAAAGCTCCCGAAGCTCCTAAAGTATGTCCAGTAGCCCCTTTAGTCGAACTAACAGCAACTCCGAAAGGAAACAACTTTTGAATTAAAAGTGCTTCATGTTGGTCATTTAACTGCGTTGCAGTGCCGTGAGCGTGGATGCAATCGATCTCCAACGCTGATAAATTGCTCCGTTTCAAACATTGATTTACCGCTGCGATCGCACTTTTGCCTCCCACCTCCGGCGCAATAGCATAACAAGCATCATTTGTCAAACCAAAACCCGAAACTCTACCATAAATTTTAGCATCGCGACGCATTGCCAAATCCGCCGATTCTAATACAAATAAAGCCCCACCCTCGCCAAGTACCAACCCTTCGCGGTCTTCATCAAACGGATAACAACCAGTTTTTGCCAAAGCACCCATTTGGTTAAATCCAGTCAGAGTTAGCGGTGTGATGGGCGCTTCCACAGCACCTGCGATCGCCCGCTGACACAGACCATTTTGGATTAAATCAACAGCTTGGGCGATCGACCAAATACCAGTCGCACAAGCCGCCATCGGCGCTAACACCGGCCCCGTCGAGCCAATTTCTCTCGCCACCGCGATCGCCCCCATATGAGGCAAAAAATTCACGAATTGGGAATTGGGCATCGGGAAGAAGGAATCGGGAATTGGGAATCGGGCATCGGGAAGTGGGAATTCTCTTCCTTCTTCCTTCTTCCCTGTTCCTTCTTCCTTCTGCCTGACATCCGTGACATTGGTTACAGAATCCGTTGCCGAACTTCCCTCGGACTTCTTCAGTCCATCCGTTACATCCGTTAAATCCGTTACAGAATCCGTTGCCGAACTTCCTTCTCTTAACAACTGTTCCAAATTTGCCTGGAAGCCACGGCTAGATCCGATCGCAATCCCGCAATCAGGCAAAGGCAAAATCAAATTAGCATCTTGCAAAGCATCTGCCAAAACCCGCCGAATTAAAGTTATTAAATCCGCAGGTTTTGGATCAATTAAAGCCAGAGGTCGGGGTTCAAGTTCTAGAAAAGGTTGATGCTGCTCAATTCCCAACTCCCCAAGCAACAGTTTTTTCCAGCTATTTTCCAGAGAGCCTAAAGCAGAAACCAAACCAATTCCAGTAACAACAACATCCATTCACTAATGACTACTGACTACTAACTAATGACTAATGACTAATGACTACTGAACAGCCTTAAAATTTTCCAAACCCTGAGTCACAGTAGCCTTCTCAATGCGATCGCCCGCTTCAATCTTATCAACAACATCCATCCCTTGCTTTACGTACCCAAAAACCGCATAACTGCCGTCCAAATGCGACGCATCGATCAAAGTAATGTAAAACTGAGAAGAAGCCGAATCAGGATCATTCGATCGAGCCATAGCCACAGCCCCGCGACTGTGCAGCAACACAGGTTTTTCCCCCACCCCAGGTTGTTCTAGGGTTTTGCTGTAAGTCGGATTGGGGGCACCTTTGACTTTAATTTCCAGAGGAATCCTGCGTTCCCGAGAAGTTTTCGGGTCAATAAAACCGCCAGTTCCCAGTTGCGCCGTAGGGAATTTAGGGTCTTTACCCTGGGGGTCGCCGCCCTGAACTACAAAAGGATCAGGTTCCCGCAGGACTCTGTGAAATACCAGCCCGTCGTAGACTCCTTTCTGAACCAAATCGACAAAATTGCCCGCAGTAATTGGCGCATTTGTGCCGTCGAGTTCGAGCGTAATCGGCGATCCTTTAACCATCATCACCACCGTTGCTTTTCCTTGCAAGCGCGGCAAATTGCTAAATTGCGAACTGGCCACCCCAACAGCAGGAGGCGGAGGCGGGGACGGAGACAAAGAAATACTTTCACTCGAAGCCGCACTCGGTGTCGGAGTAGAATTCGCAGGAGTAGAATTACTGCATCCACCTACAAAAAGTGCACAAATTATTATGATCGAGAAAAACCACCGATGAATTCTGATTTGCATTTTCACTTTCACTTTTACTTATTTAGAAACTTGGCAATTATAGGACACGGCAGCGCCAAAGGAGTGTCAACTTAAGTCTATAACCATTGATATCTTTCGTTTTTACCTAAGTCTAGATCCCCCTAAATCCCCCTTAAAAAGGGGGACTTTGAGAATACCCTTGTCCCCCCCTTCTTAAGGGGGGTTAGGGGGGATCTAGACTTAGTGGTAAACACCAGTCTGTGACGAAGTTTGACCTTAAGTTGACACCAATGGGCTCTTGGAGTGTCCCTACTGCCGTCTAATGATTTGATAGCGCGATCAAGACTTCGATACAAACGACAGATACAGGGGGTTTCAGTCTTAAGTTGACACGCCGCCTGATCAATCCAAAATCGAAAATCCAAAATCCAAAATTCCTATAGTCCTTCCAAAGGAACCTTCAAAAATCGAGCCAATTCGGCAGCTTGATTTTCCACCTCAGACAAGGATATTGGTTGTCCGACTCTAGTCAGGGGAAACTGACGACGGTCTTTTAGCTTGAGATAAATACTGCGACGAGGATTGAGACCGTCTTTGATGTCCACCCGTACCGATTGAACATCCGATGTCTTGCAGGTAAAATCAACTTTACGGTTTTTGCCGGGGAAACCCCAGCGAAATATCCGAATACTGCCAGTTTCGCGATCGAACTCATTATACCCGCCGCCGAGATCCCAGAGCACAGTCAGCCACAGGTAAGACCCCAAAAGCAGCGCACAGACACCATAGAACCCCATCGCGATGCCCTGGGGGATAAAAACGAGCATAGTGGGGTCAGCAAACGGCAGCAGATTTACGTGCAAGTAGCTCGAAATGCCCGACAGCAAGAAGCCAGTCCCTCCAATGGAGACAACCGTCGCCCACCAGTAATTGCTGAAGCGGCGGGAGCCCAAAACCTCTTGGCGCAAGATGCGATCGATCGAATTTGTCGTTTGTGCAGTCATAAAAATCCAAAGCCTTAAAGCCAAATCTTAATTCAACTACCGATCGAGTTGAAATTTTGTGAATTCTAATGTATACTTATGTTAACTTTAATTAGAACTGCTTTTCATCCCGACCTAACATTCATACAAGAATCTTAAGTCGGGATAATTCACAAACCTTAGCCTTTTAACAAGCAAGAGGATTTTACCGCAATGACAATCGCAGTCGGACGCGCCCAGAACGAACGAGGCATCTTTGATGTACTCGATGACTGGCTTAAGCGCGATCGCTTCGTCTTCGTAGGCTGGTCTGGCATCCTGCTATTCCCCTGCGCCTACATGGCCATCGGTGGCTGGCTGACCGGCACCACCTTCGTCACATCCTGGTACACCCACGGTTTGGCAAGCTCCTACCTCGAAGGAGCCAACTTCCTCACCGTCGCAGTCTCCACCCCAGCCAACAGCCTCGGACACTCCCTGCTATTCCTGTGGGGCCCCGAAGCACAGTGGGACTTCACCCGCTGGTTCCAACTCGGTGGCCTGTGGGCATTTGTCGCCCTTCACGGCGCTTTCGCTTTGATTGGCTTCTGCCTACGTCAGATCGAAATCTCCCGTTTGGTCGGCATCCGCCCTTACAACGCCTTGGCATTCACCGGCCCCATCGCCGTGTTCGTCTCCGTGTTCCTGCTTTACCCATTGGGTCAATCAGGTTGGTTCTTCGCCCCCAGTTTCGGCGTTGCAGCAATTTTCCGCTTCCTATTGTTCCTGCAAGGCTTCCACAACTGGACGCTCAACCCCTTCCACATGATGGGCGTTGCAGGCATCTTGGGCGGCGCGCTGTTGTGCGCTATTCACGGTGCAACCGTGGAAAACACCCTGTTTGAAGACGGCGAAGGTGCAAACACCTTCCGCGCCTTCAACCCAACTCAAGCTGAAGAAACCTACAGTATGGTCACAGCTAACCGTTTTTGGTCGCAAATCTTCGGAATTGCCTTCTCCAACAAACGTTGGTTACACTTCTTCATGTTGTTCGTACCTGTCACAGGCTTGTGGATGAGCTCTTTGGGCATCGTCGGTTTAGCACTAAACCTGCGGGCTTATGACTTCGTATCACAAGAATTGCGCGCAGCAGAAGATCCTGAGTTTGAAACGTTCTACACTAAGAATATTCTGCTCAACGAAGGTATTCGTGCTTGGATGGCTCCAACTGACCAACCTCACGAAAACTTCATCTTCCCAGAAGAAGTTCTGCCTCGTGGTAATGCACTTTAATAAATGAGGATTTGGATTTAAGATTAATCTTTTAAGATTAAAATCCAAATCTCACCCAAGTTTCGGGGCGGGAATCTGTCTCCACTTTGGGAAAAAAAACCTGAAATCCCAACCAAATCCAAAATCTCAAATCATTGGAGGTTCTACCGCGTGGTAACGCTATCTAATTCTTATGTAAGCGGTCGCGACCAAGAGTCCTCTGGGTTCGCTTGGTGGTCTGGCAACGCTCGTTTGATCAACCTCTCCGGTAAACTGCTCGGCGCCCACGTCGCTCACGCCGGTTTGATCGTTTTCTGGGCTGGAGCAATGACTTTGTTTGAAGTCGCTCACTTTATTCCAGAAAAGCCCATGTACGAACAAGGCTTAATTTTGATGCCTCACGTCGCTACCTTGGGTTGGGGCGTTGGCCCTGGCGGTGAAGTTACAGACATCTTCCCGTTCTTTGTGGTTGGTGTTCTTCACTTGATTTCATCTGCTGTTCTCGGTTTAGGCGGCATTTATCACGCCGTTCGCGGCCCAGAAGTCCTCGAAGAATACTCTTCGTTCTTCGGCTACGACTGGAAAGATAAGAACCAGATGACCAACATCATCGGCTATCACCTGGTTCTTTTGGGTGGCGGTTGTTTGCTGCTGGTTGCTAAGGCCATGTTCTTCGGCGGTGTCTATGACACTTGGGCTCCAGGCGGCGGCGACGTGCGTATTATCACGAACCCCACTCTGAATCCGGCTGTGATTTTTGGCTATTTGGTTCGCTCTCCTTTTGGTGGCGAAGGCTGGATTGTCAGCGTCAACAACATGGAAGACATCATCGGCGGTCACATCTGGCTCGGCCTGATTTGTATCGGTGGCGGTGTTTGGCACATTTTGACCAAGCCTTTCGGCTGGGCTCGTCGCGCCTTAATCTGGTCTGGCGAAGCTTATCTGTCTTACAGCTTGGGTGCTTTGTCCCTCATGGGCTTCATCGCTTGCTGCTTTGTATGGTTCAACAATACTGCTTACCCTAGCGAATTCTACGGCCCGACTGGTCCTGAAGCTTCTCAAGCGCAAGCTTTGACCTTCTTGATCCGCGACCAACGCTTGGGTGCTAACGTCGGTTCTGCACAAGGCCCGACTGGTCTGGGTAAGTACCTGATGCGCTCTCCTACTGGCGAAATCATTTTCGGCGGTGAAACGATGCGTTTCTGGGATTTCCAAGGCCCTTGGTTGGAACCTTTGCGTGGTACTAACGGTTTGGATTTGAACAAAATCAAGAATGATATTCAGCCTTGGCAAGCTCGCCGCGCGGCTGAGTACATGACTCACGCTCCTTTGGGTTCTTTGAACTCTGTGGGTGGTTTGGCGACTGAAGTTAATGCCTTTAACTATACTTCTCCCCGTTCTTGGTTGGCTTGTTTCCACTTTGTGATGGGTTTCTTCTTCTTGGTCGGCCACTTGTGGCACGCGGGTCGTGCTCGCGCTGCTGTTGCTGGCTTTGAGAGGGGTATCGATCGCGAAAATGAAGCTGTGCTTTCTATGCCTAACTTGGACTAATCGATCGCATTTAATGCTGATTTGATTGTCTAATCGAAAAAAGCTCCTGCCGTTAAGCAGGAGCTTTTTTTTGAGCAGATTAACTCAGATTATGACTATTAAAAATAGCAGCTATAACAATAGTCCGGACAAAATCTTGGGGGGTTTTAGCGCCTGAAAGCCAGAGCCTTCATAACTGCGACCATTTTAATCAAAGTCTGCTCAGGAGCTAACAAGCAAATAAATCGGCGAATACTAGGATGGGCGCCCTGTAAGGCTTACCGCCTCGTAGAAAAAACTGTCCGGAGTATTGCTATAATAGAATCACTTGGAAACAGTAAATTAAGTTGATGGAGGTGCTGTTTCTCACTCGGCGGCAACTGCTAAAGAAACTATTAATCAAACTACTAACTCTGCGGTCAATACTCTGAATCAAAGGACTAGCCAAGCTGTAGACAGTGTAAATCAAGCAACAGAAAAGGCTAAGGCCTCATTAGAAGATAGCATTCACAAGGCGGGAAATATGAGTAATGCCGCTTCAAATGCTCTTCAAAGCGCTATCAATGGTAGTGTTAAAGATTGGATTGATTCTCACCCTGTAATCTTCTGGTTGGTAAGTCATCCACTGATATCTTTAGCTATGTTGCTGCTATTTGTATTCATTATATTAGGTTTGTTACAGGCTTTAGGTAGCTTTTTTGCAGAAGGATGGTTATTTATTTTGCAAAGTCCTGGAAAATTGATGCAAGGGGTTTTTAGTGTCGGCTCTAAATCTTTGGGTAATCTCGGTGGAGTGGCTGTCAACTCATTGGTTTCAAGGAATGCGGTAGAAAATAATAATAATTCAGCTTTACAATTGAGGGGAGTTGAATCAAACAGTTTGGAGTCTCAGGAACGAATTGCTAATATTTTGACAAGGTTGGAGGCAATTCGACAAGAGCAGAGTCAGCTTTTACAAGAAGTGTCGGCTATTTTAGGCAAGTAATTTAATGCAGAGTTATCAGGTGTGGACAGATCGCACTTATGGTAAATTTAAGATATCCAGGCTTTGGATCAAAGCCAGATAAATAAAGGCTTGCAGTCGATCGCCCAATACGCCATGCCCGATTCCGAATTTTCCGATGACTTAAAATGGACACCTGAAGCCAAGGCAAAGTCGCCACTGAAGTTAACTCGTTTAACTTCACTTCTCCTCGTTCTTGGTTGTCCTGTTTCCACTTTGTGATGGGTTTCTTCTTTTTAATCGGCCACTTGTGGCACGCTGGTCGCGCTCGCGCGGCAGTCGCTGGTTTTGAGAGGGGTATCAATCGCGAAAATGAAGCGGTACTTTCGATACCTGATTTGGACTAATCGATCACATTTAATGCTGATTTGATTGTCTAACAATCAAAAGGCTCCTGTTTAACCGCAGGAGCCTTTTTATTTAGGCTATAGCGGTTCTCAGATAAATGAGGTATACCGAAACCCTGAAGCATCAAGCTTTTCAGGTCAAAATTCGTACCTCACCTTTTTGAGAAAGGCTATATTTATGCTAATACAATGATATCAGATTGACATTCTCACCGCCCTAAAAGTGCGGCGATTCCCAAACATCGCTATTAGGGTTCCTGTTTCATTGCAACTGCCTCCACCTCCCAAAGGGTTTTCCGGTCTTATGCTCGCTCCACAGGCTTTGGCTATTGCCTCCCGCAAGCCCTGCGGTACACTTTTAATTATAGACTAAAAGTCCCCCTTAAAGGGGGAGGTTTCAAACCCAATTTTTCGATGATTTAACCGCAGAGAACGCAAAGACCACAGAGTTCGAGAGGAGAGAGATGAATAATTCCGATACCAAGGGATTTGATATGAATCATCAAACTTGGTTGACATTACTAAAAACACACCGGGCGAT
>Ga0335395_10000360_pt1 | contig 29055 bp, 23 predicted proteins | sample MAT02_FD_205744 | JGI IMG/M metagenome (GOLD analysis project Ga0335395, IMG submission 205744) | Freshwater microbial communities from Lake Fryxell liftoff mats and glacier meltwater in Antarctica - MAT-02 (spades assembly) (version 2) ... | reverse complement strand
GTGCGGGTCGGTTCCGCCCATGATCCACAGCAGGCCCTTGGCAGCGCCGATCACCAGCGCCACGGGAACCAGCTGGCGCGCGCCGTCGGTGAACACTTCGGCGATGCGATTGGGGTTCATGCGCCCGTCCATCCACGCGATGACGCCACACACCAGCCCCAGGGTGAAGAACTGCGTGGCGATCTCGGGCAGGTAATACGCCCGCATGGTCACGCCCCAGACGATCCAGGCCACGGTTGCCACTACCGCCAGCAGGATCAGGCGATCGGCCCAGTTCATTGGCGTATGCACCGGTTCCACCGCTGCCTGGTCGTTCGCCGCGACATTCCTGTGGCGACGCGCATACCACACCGTGAATGCCAGTCCTGCCAGGGTGAAGGTGGCCCACATCGCCATCCGGAACGGGGCCCCGGACAGCAGTGGAACATTGGCGATGCCCTGGGCGACAGCCACGCTGAAGGGATTCATCCAGGAAGTTGCAAACCCGATCTGGCTGGCCATGTAGGTACACATCACCGCGCATTCGCGCGGCAGGCCCATCCGGTCCACCAGCGGCAGCAGCAGCGCGACGAAGGCAATGGTCTCCTCGCCCATGCCGAAGATCGCACCACCCAGCGAAAACACCACGAACAGGCTGCCCAGCATCCAGGCAGGCCGGCCGCCGGTGGCGGCGATCAGCTGCAGCAGGCCGCGATCGACGGCGCCGGTCGCGTTGACCACGGCGAAGGCGCCACCAACGATCAGGACCAGTGCGATCACGCCCACCGCGGCCGACTCTCGACTGCCCGAGGTCAGCCCTTCGAACAGGAAGTTCAGGAAGCCTACCCTGCCCTCCCCCGATGCGAACAGCTGCAGCGACGCCGGTGGCCCTGTACGGAAAGTCTCCAGCGACACCGGCACACCTTCGATGAAGTAGCCGGCGGGCACGAGCGGGATGGCCAGCGCGAATACCGCGATGACGACGAACAGCACCACCAGGGTGTGGATGCCTTGGGTCTGGCCGGGAGGGTTGGACATCGGCGGTTCCGGTGCTCGAAGTGGGGCACGCGCGCGGGCACGCAGGCCGGATCTGCCGCATTGAACCAGCGGCCATGGCAAGGCAGGCGAAAGAACACCACGGACGCAGGATTGCCTGCCTCCGTGGTCAGTGCAGGATCAGTAGCGGTAGATCCAGTTGAAGGTCCAGAACCGCCCAAGGGTATTGTGGTTGTAAAGGTCCACGTTGGCCGCCGAGCCCAGCGCGACCGGCGGATCGCGATCGGCCAGGTTGCGGACGGTCACGCCCACGGTCTGGCGATCGGTCACGTCCCAGTCGAAGTTCAGGTTGGTGGTGGTCCATGAGGACACCCGGCGGCCGGCGGGCACTTCGGCGCGCTGGTCGTCGTCGTAGAAGCCGTCGATATGGTTGGCCCACAGCCGCGCCGAATAGGGACCCTGGCTCCAGCGCAAGCCGGTGTTGACGGTCCATTCCGGATAACGGAACTCGCCGACGCGCTCCACCAGGCGCTGCCCGCCGTTGCATGGGCCTGCACCACGGCGGGTGCCGCCGCCGGTGGGCGAGCAGGATTCACTGCGCTCGAATGAATGCACCCAGGTCGCGTCGGCGTAGTACTTCAGGCTGCCCCAGTCGCGTTCCCGGAAACGATGGTCGAAGCTGAAGTCTATGCCGTCGGTCTTCTGCTGGCCCACGTTGATCAGCTCCAGGAAGACATCGTCGATCAACCCGCCGATCAGGCCACCCCGGGTCCCGATGCCCAGCGTGCCGGCAGGCGGGCGGGTGCCGCGGCTGTTGAACACCAGGCTGGGATCGGTGAGGGCGCGACGGAACAACTCCAGTTCATCGATATCCACCAGGTCGCGCTGGTTGAAGTTCCAGTAATCCACCTTGAACGTGGTGTCCGCGCCCAGGCTGAATACGGTGCCCAGATACCAGGCCTTGGCGGTTTCCGCCTTGAGGTCGCGGTTGCCGTAGATTTCCGAAAGATAGGCGTCATCGCGAGTGCGCCCGCCGCAGAAGGTGCTGAGGAACTCGCTGCCTGCCGAGCACGGCAGCGCGCCCGAGCTCAGGGTCACCCCGGCGCCGGACTGGGCCAGTGACGGTGCACGGAAGCTGGTGTTCCAGCCACCGCGCGCCACGAACCAGTCGGCCGGACGCCAGCGGAAGCTCACTGCGGGGTTGAAGTCGCCGCCGAAGTCGTCGTAGTGGTCGTAGCGTCCGGCCACGCGCACGTCGAACTGCTCGCTCAACGGCAGGAATGATTCAGCGTACAGCGCCCACTGCGAACGGCTGGCCGACACCGCGGTCGAGCCGAAGCCGTACACCGGCACCAGGCCCGTCACCGGATTGGCGGTAGCCAGGGGGGACGGCCGGTCTTCGATCTTCTCGCGGCGGCCTTCGGCACCAAAGGCCCAGCCAATATCGCCTCCATTGAGCTTGCCAGCGGTGCCTGCGAACTTGGCGTCCCAGTTGTACAGGGTGGACACCCCGTCACGCGGCACCTGCTCGGTCACTAGGTCCAGCACCGTGGGATCCTGCACCGACTGGCCACCGAACGGGTTGTACCAGAGCCCACCGGTGGCCGGGGTACAGGTCGTGGTCCCGTCGGCGCACAGGCGCCCCCGCAGGCCCGCCAGGAAACGTGCCCGGTTGTAGATGCCCGCCGTGGCTTCCTGTTCCGACTTGCTGCGCGATGCGGTCAGGGTGGACTCCCAGTCCCAGTCGCTGTAGGTGCCGCGCACGCCATTGACCAGGCGCCAGTTGCTGGTCGTTACCTCCAGGCTGCGCGCATCCGGGAAACGGCCGAACGCATCGATCGGGAAGCGCGCGTCGGCGCCGGCCGCGATCAGGCGCTGGCGCAGTTCCTGCGGGAAGTTGGGATGGGTGAAGGGCACGCCCCCGATCACGCTCCACGGCGCAGGCGCGCTGTTGGCGCTGGAGGAGTTGCGCTGCAGTGCCAGTTCCGCGAAATACTCGCTGCCGTTGCCGAATGCATAGCCGAAGGTGCCGTAGGCGCCCAACCGGCGGGTTTCCGGGTCGGTGGCGGTGTAGGCGTTGCGATTCAGCGAGCAATATTCACCGAAAGCCCCTCTCGGAAAACCGGGGCGGCCGTCGAAGCGCTGGCTATCGGGGCAGGCAGCTTCCACCAGCTCCTCGTCCATGCCGAAGAAATCGATGAAGGTGGGAAACACGCCCTGCTGCGACGGCCGCGGCTCCACCGCGGTGATGGCGCGGTCGCGATTGTAGAAGGCATTGCGCTGGTAGGCGTCGACCACCAGCATGCCGCGCGCCTGTTCCCCGCGGAATCCGGTGATCAGGTTGACATTCATCTTGGCTTCGTCGGTGCTGGCCTGCGAATCGCCATAGCTGGCGGCAATACGGAAACCCTCGAAATCCTCGCGCAGGATGATGTTGACCACGCCCGCCACCGCGTCGGCGCCGTAAATGGCCGAGGCGCCGGTGGTCAACACTTCCACCCGGTCCACCGCGGCAAGCGGTATGGCGTTGATGTCGACGAAGCTTTCCGAGCCATTGGCGAAGGATGACACCGCGATGCGGCGGCCATTGACCAGGGTCAGGGTGGAGGTGCTGCCAAGGCCGCGCAGCGAAGCAGCAGCCGAACCTGCAGGCGCATCGGCCTGGAGTGCGCCGGAGTTGGAGGTATTGAAGTTGCCGGTGCCACCGGTGCTCTGGCTGATGTCACGGAGCAGGTCGCTGACGCTCAGCGCACCCAGTTCCTTGATCTGCTCGGCATCGATCACGATCACCGGCTGGGATTCTTCCAGGTCGATGCCGCGCAGGTTGGTGCCGGTGACGACGACCTTGTCCAGATCGACCGCGCCCTGGGTGGGGCTGGCCTGTGGGGTCGGATTGGTAGGGTTCTGGGCGTAGGCAGGCGCGGTCAATGCCAGCGCTACCGCAATGGCAAGCGGATTGATGGACTTCAACATGATGTTTTCCCCTGCAGCGGACGCCCGCGCGCATGGGCACGCGTCAAACGTCAGGCTGCAATTACGAAGTGGTCTGGATACAAAGTGTCGTCAAGCACGACGGGGTGGCCAGTAACGGCACTGGCGGTAGCCGGGGAATGGCCTACTCGTCCCACCACTCGCTGAGGTAGTAGGTGCGGCACACGTGGCGGGTGTGGTAACGCGGCTTGGGCATGTGCGCGGCTTCGGTAATCCGCTGACGTGATACTCCCGTGCAGCGAACCCTGTCAAGTGGCTTGCCTTCCGCCCTCCCCTGCGACTACGGTCCGCACATGCGTAAATTGCTGACCCTGCTGCTTTTCTCCCTGTCATGGGCGCTCTGCGCCGGCCATCCGGAGACGGAGCTTTTCCTGGCTGGAGGCTCGCTGGGTCTGTGCTCGGACCTGTCTGCGGGCAGTTGCCGCGCTGCAGCACCGTTGCACGCCGATTCCCGATCTGCGCCCGGTTTCGTGTTCGACGACGCGGGCGCCGTGCGTGCTTCACACCCCCTGCTGTGGCAGCGGCCCGGGGTCGTGGCTCAGGCGAGGCTGCGCGCGCTGCTGGGTGCCGCGATCACCCAGGGCCGTGGCAAACCGCTTTCTTCCAGCGAGGCAGCCAGCCTGTTGGACGGGCTGTGCCTCAGCGACACGCCGGACTCACCTGTTGCCTACCCGTGCAGTGACGATGCGCAGCCGCGTCCGTGGCGACAATGGCTGGACCAGGAGCGCAGTGCGGTCCTTGCAGCCATGGAAGTGCCGCAGTTTCTAGGCGGGCAGCGCCGCACCGAGCGCGCCTTTCCGGAGCAGAGTCGCGACCGCGGAGGCCTGGAGGTGCTTCGTCAGTTCGTCGAACAGGCGCGCAGACGCGCACCGGACGGGATTCCGCGCATCGCTGTCGTAACCGCCTCTTCGCAGGACCCATTTGACCCGGTGGATTTTTACCTCAGCCTTTTCGATGCGCTTGGCGCCAGGGCACAGTGGTGGCCAATCGATGCCGCGCTCAACGCAGCGGTTGCCGGTGGACGCTGCGGCGGGCTGGACGAGCTGCGCATGCAGGCCCTCCAGCTTCCTGGCCGCGCGCGCATCTATCCGGACCTGTCGGCGCAGCAAGCACAGGCGTGTGCAGCGCCGCAGGCCCTGACGCAGGTCCCGTATGAAGTGCAGGGGGTTTTCTTTTCCGGGGGTGACCAGTGGCGACTGCGCCGTGCACTGGTGGACGAGAACGACCAGCCCAACGCCTGGCTGCAGGCACTGCAGGCGGCGCATGCCGCGGGCAACCTGGTCGTGGGCGGCACCAGCGCCGGTGCAGCGGTTCAGTCGGGTGGCGCAATGATCGGCAACGGCACCACCGCCGAAGCGCTGCGCGCCGGTGCGCTGCGCGCCGCGCCGCCCGCACCGGGCTGCGACCGCGCACTGGCTTGTCCGCCGGGGCTGGTGGAGGACAGCTTCACATGGTGGCCGGCAGGCGGCACCGGACTGGCCGCGGGAGCGACTGCCGACACCCACTTCTCCGAACGCGGACGGGAGCTGCGCCTGCTCACCGTGATGCTGGCCAGCGCCACGCCGTGGGGCTACGGCGCCGACGAAACCAGCGCACTGCGGCTGACCACCCATGGTGGCAAGCGCCAGCTGCAGGCCTACGGTGAACACGGTGGCTGGGTGTTCGAGCGGGTCACCGCCCTGCCTGATGGAGGTCTTCAGGCGCGCGTGCACTACCTCGCTCCCGGCCAGGTGCTGGAGGTGGTTGACGAACGGCTGGTGGCGCCTGCGGCCCTGTCCGAACGAACTGCCGTGCGTCGATCGCCCGATGCACCCACCGACGCGCTGCGACGCGGCGCCTTGCGCGAAGCCGCCGCCACGCTGGCGCGTGGTACTCCAGCCTCCCTCACCCTGCGCGCGGGCGAGGGCAGCGTCTACCTGCGCCGGACGCCCGAAACCAAGGTATGGCGTGGGCCGCGCGGGCAGATCGGGATCACCGGCCTGCAGCTGAGCTACCGCCCCGATGCCGACCGCGGGGTGGCACCTGGCACACGCTGAAGTCGATGAGGCCCGCCACCCTGGAACAACGCGGCTTCAGCTGGTCAATCCGCCTCGCGCGTGGCACCCCGTTCCGGCACCACCCGCCAGACCACGTTGCCGACATCGTCGGCCACCAGCACCGCGCCATCGCCGGCCACCGCCACCCCGACCGGGCGCCCGAGTGCGTTACCGTCGGCATCCAGGAATCCGTCGAGCACGGTCTCGGGCATTCCGGCAGGCCGGCCGCCGGCGAACGGCACGAAAATCACCTTGTAGCCGCTCCTGGGCCGGCGGTTCCACGAGCCGTGCTGGCCGATCAGGGCGCCGTCACGGAATCGCGGCAGCAGCGCGCCATCGTAGAACGCCAGGCCCAGCGACGCGGTGTGCGGGCCGAGCGCGTAGTCAGGCTGGATCGCAGTGGCCACCAGGTCCGGTCGCTGCGGCCGCACGCGGGTGTCGACGCGGCCGAAATAGCTGTATGGCCAGCCATAGAAGCCGCCTTCGCGAACCTCGGTCATGTAGTCCGGCGGCACGTCGCTGCCAAGTTCGTCGCGCTCGTTGACCGCGACCCACAACGCCCCACCCTGCGGTTGCCAGTCCATTCCTACCGGATTGCGCAGCCCGGAGGCGAACACGCGCGTGCTGCCGGTGGCGACATCGATCTCCAGGATCGCGGCGCGGTTGACCTCCTCGTCCAGCCCATGCTCGGCGATGTTGCTGTTGGAGCCTACCCCGACGTAGAGACGGCGCCCGTCCGCGCTGGCCACCAGGCTCTTGGTCCAGTGATGGTTGCGCGGCCCGGCCGGCAGCGACGCCAGCCTGCGCGCCGGTGCCTCGATCGCGGTGGCGCCCTGGCGATACGGAAATCCCAGCACCGCATCAGTGTCGGCCACGTACAGCGTATCGCCGACCAGCACCATGCCGAACGGCGAGTTGAGGTTGCGCAGGAACAGCGAGCGGGTCTCGGCGATGCCGTCACGGTCGGTGTCACGCAACAGCGTGATCCGATTCGCGCTGGGCACCGCGGCGCCGGCCCTCTGCATCACCCGCGCCATGAACCAGCCCCTGATGCCCTGGGCGGCCTTGGGACGAGGTGGCGCGTTGGTCTCGGCGACCAGCACATCGCCGTTGGGCAGCACGTACAGCCAGCGTGGGTGGTCCAGATCGCCGGCCAGGGCGTTGACCGCCAGGCCGGTCCCGGGCGTGGGCATGGTCCCGTTCCAACCGACCGCAGGGGCAATCTTCACCGTCGGTATCACGGTCGTCCGTGGCGCCGGCAGCACGGGTGCCGGACCAATGCCATCGCGCACCGCCAGGCGCGCCGATTCGCCGCATCCGGCGAGCGTTGCGGCGGCCACCATGACCAACAGGCTCGTGACCGGGAGGAACGGCGGCCGGCGGCGGATCGTGCTGGGCATGGCGATTCTCCTCGAGTGTGGCCAGCGTGCCGATGGTGGCGTCATCCCCCCGTCGCGGTGGCGCCCGATCAGCCAGCCGCGGACCGGGCGAAGATGCGGCTCATCCCGCCTGCATTCGCAGGCGATAGTGCTCCAGATGCCAGTCGGTGGTGCCACAGCGCAATTCGAACGCCAGCAGGCGTTTGAAGTAGTGGCTGACGTTGAGTTCGTCGGTCATGCCCATGCCGCCGTGCAGCTGCACCGACTGCTGGCCGATGTAACGCGCGGACTGCCCCATCAGCGCCTTGGCCGCCGACAACGCGGCGCGGCGTTCGCCTAGCTCCGGATTGCCGCATTGCGCCGCCGCCAGGTAGCACATCGAACGCGCCTGCTCCAAGTGCATCAGCATTTCCGCCATCCGATGCTGCAAGGCCTGGAAGCGGCCGATCGGCTGGCCGAACTGTACTCGCGCGCGGCTGTACTCGATGGTGGCGGCCAGGATACGGTCCATGGCACCGAAGGCTTCGCCACATAGCGCCGCAAGGCCGTAGTCGAGGACGTCCTGAAGTGCAGCGCCTGCATCGGAGCTCAGCACCGCATCGGCCTCGACCAGCACAGCGTCCAGGGTCACGTCGGCGGCGGGCTGCTCGTCCACCGTCCTGCAGGGCTCCAGGCTTACCCCCGAGCTGCCCGGGTCGATGGCGAACAGACCGACCTTGCCATCTTGCGTGCGCGCCGATACCAGCAGCAGCTTCGCCGCAGGCGCGTGGTAGATACCGGCCTTGCGACCGCTGATCCTGTAGCCCTCGCCATCGCGCTCGGCGCGGGCCTCGATGGCCATGGGATCGTCTCGCGTGGAGGTCTCTTCGTGCGCCAGAACTGCGATGCATTCGCCCGTCGACAGCGCGGGCAGCCAGCGCGCACGCTGCGCTTCGCTGCCGATGGTGGCGATGGCCTGGGTCGCAACCACCGCGCTAGCCAGGAAGGGCTCCAGCAGCAGGCCCTCGCCAATCGCATTGCTGACCAGCATCGTGCCCAAGGCACCGGCGCCAATGCCGCCATCGGCCTCGGGCACGTTCACGGCCAGCAGGCCGAGGTCCGCCAGCTGCGACCACACCTCGGGTGACCAGCCCTGCTCGGATGCACGCACGCCATTGCGGTAGTCGAAGTCGTAGCGCTCGGCGATGAAGCGGCGCGTCGTATCCAGCAGCATCTGCTGCTCTTCGGTGAATGAGAAGTCCATGCGAGTGCTCCTTACAGGCCCAGGATCATCTGGGCGATGATGTTGCGCTGGATCTCGTTGGATCCCCCATAGATGCTCAGTTTGCGCAGGTTGAGGTAGGCCGCCGTGGCGCGCGCGCGGTCGCCGGTTCCATCGTCGTAGGCCAGCGCCTGCGGGCCCAGCACCTCGACCTGCAGCTCGGAGATCCGCTGCAGGATTTCCGTACCGCGTACCTTGAGGATGGATGCTTCGGGCCCGGGGGCGAGACTGCGCCCTTCGGCCGAGATCACCCGCATGTTGGTGATTTCCAACGCCCGCAGTTCGATCTCCAGCTGGGCGATGCGGGTGGCGAAGACCGGGTCCTGCAGCAGGTTCGAGGCACCCTTGGGCTGGGCGGCTGCCATCTGCTTCAGGCGCTGCAACTCGCGCTTGCCCATGCCGATGCCAGCGATATTCGTGCGCTCGTGGCCAAGCAGGAACTTGGCGTAGGTCCAGCCCTGGTTCTCTTCGCCCACGCGATTGCTCACCGGGATGCGCACGTCCTCGAAACGGATCTCGTTGACCTCGTGGCTGCCGTCGAGCAGCCGGGTCGGACGAACGCTGATGCCCGGCGACTTCATGTCGACCAGCACGAAGGAAATGCCCTTCTGCGGCTTGCCGGTGCTGTCGGTACGCACCAGGCAGAAGATCCAGTCGGCAAACTGTCCCAGCGTGTTCCATACCTTGCTGCCGTTGAGGATGTATTCGTCGCCGTCGCACTCGGCCTTCATCTTCAGCGACGCCAGGTCCGAACCCGAGCCGTTCTCCGAATAGCCCTGGCACCACCAGTCCTCTCCACTCAGGATCCGTGGCAGGAAATGCTGCTGCTGCTCCGGGCTGCCGTAGCGCATCAGCACCGGGGCCACCATCTTGATGCCGAAGGCCAGCTGCACCGGCGCGTCCGCCAGTGCGCGTTCGACCTCGAAGATGTATTGCTGGGTCTTGCTCCAGCCGGTGCCACCGAAGTCGATCGGCCAGTCAGGCGCGCCCCAGCCGTGGGTGTGCAGGATCTTCTGCCAGCGCTGGATGTCCTGCTTCACCTTGCTGTCGTCGCCGCGGCTCACGCGGTCCCGGAGGTCGTCGGGGAGCGAGTCAGCCAGGAAACGGCGAACCTCATCGCGGAACGCGAGTTCCTGCTCGTTGAAATCAAGATCCATGAATGGCTCCCTCCGCCTCAGGCGGGTGTCGTGATCGGGTAGTAACGAACCAGCATTTGCGCGACGCAGGCAGGCTTGCTGCCATTCTCGATGTCCACCGTAGCCGTCCAGTGCGCCTGCAAACCTCCGGCCACCGACTCCACCTGTTCGAGCGAAATGCGCGCGCGGATGCGCTGTCCCGCCAGGACCGGCGCGGGCAGTCGCACCCTGTCCAGCCCGTAGTTGACCGCCATGCCCACGCCGTCGATGCGAAGACTCGATTCAACCAGTTGCGAGAGCATGGAGACAGTGAGGTAGCCGTGCGCGACGGTCGCCTTGTACGGCGATTCGAGAGCGGCGCGCTGCGGATCGGTATGGATCCACTGCTGGTCGCCGGTGGCGTCGGCGAAGCGCTGGATGCGCGCCTGGTCGATGACCAGCCAGTCACTGCACGCGACTTCTCGCCCCACCCATGCCGGCAACGCATCGAGGCTTTCGATCACCGTGAGGGTCGATGCATCACTCACGCAGGGCAGCCTCTAGTTGCTGGCGCAATTCCGGGCGCGCGGCGAAAGGATCGCTCGGGTTGCGCTGGTCCATGATGTCCTGGGCGGACTGCAGTACCGCGTCGAGTGCATGCGGATGCGAGACGATGTAGAACTGCTGCCGTACAATGGCGTCGAAGGTGATCTGCGCGATATGCTCTGCAGTGAGCTTGCCCGAGGTCACCGCCTTGCTCATCATCACGTGCGCGACTTTCTGGGACTGCGTGGGCGGGGCCTGGTTGGCGAGGTCCGGCGGGCGGTTGCGGTGAGACAGGTGGATGGACGTAGGCACGAAGTAGGGGCACAGCACCGAGCAGTGCACCTGGTCGGTCACGAGCGAGAGATCGTGGAACAGCGTTTCGGATAGCGACACTACCGCATGCTTGGACACGTTGTAGGCGCCAGCGTTGGGCTGGTTGATCAACCCGGCCATGGAGGCGGTGTTGACGATGTGCGCGCGGTAGGCGGGATCGGCCTTGGCGGCCTGCAGCATCAGCGGCGTGAAAGCGCGCACACCGTGGATGACCCCCCACAGGTTCACGCCCAACGACCACTGCCAGTCCTGGACGGTGTTCTCCCAGATCAGCCCGGCCGCGCCGATGCCGGCATTGTTGAACAACACGTGCACGGCACCAAAGCTCTCCATTGTAGCCGCCGCCAGCGCATCCATCTGCGCGCCATCGGAGACGTCCACTCTGCGCGACAACACCTGCGCACCGCCCGCTTCGAGTTCCGAAACCGTCTCCGCCAGTGTGTCCTCCTGGATGTCGGCCAGCACCAGCTTCATGCCCAGCGTGGCGCCTCGCCGCGAAAACTCCCGCCCGAAGCCCGAACCAGCGCCGGTGATTACCGCGACCTTGTCTTTCAAATCATCCATCGTGCCCTCCCAGGCCAGTGATGCTCAGACTGCGCTGTAGCCGCCATCGACGGCCAGGACCTGGCCGGTGATGTGCTTGCCGGCGTCGGACGCGAACAGCAGCGTCGCGCCTTTGAGGTCTTCATCGTCGCCCAGCCGCTGCAGGGGTGAGTTGCCGATCAGCGCCTCCTCGCCCAGCGTCTTGATCAGCCCATTGGACATCTTCGAAGGAAAGAAGCCTGGCGCCAGCGCATTGACGGTGATGCCGTACTTGCCCCACTCGCCCGCCAGTGCGCGGGTGAAATTCACCAGTGCGCCCTTGCTCGAGTTGTAGGCGATGGTCTGCATGGGGCCAGGCGGATTGCCGCGCAGGCCTGCGATCGAGGCAATGTTGAGGATGCGCCCGTACTTGCGCGGGATCATCGAGCGCTTGCCGACGCGCTGGGTCAGCAGGAACAGCCCGCGGATGTTGAGGTTGAACACCTTGTCCCAGGCCTCGGCCGGATAGTCTTCGGCGGGTGCGCCCCAGCTGGCCCCGGCGTTGTTGATGAGGATGTCCACGTGCCCCAGCTTGTCGATGGCGGCATCGGCCAGCGCAGCGATGTCGTCATCCTTGGCCACATCGCCCGCGACGAAATGCGCCTCGATGCCGAGACCCTGCAGGTGGGCCTGCGCCTGCTGCAGTTCGTCCGTCTTGCGCGCCGACAGCAGCACTTTCGCACCCTGGCTGCCGAGGGCCTCGGCCATCTGCAGCCCGAGCCCTCGCGAGCCTCCGGTGATCAAGGCGGTCTTGCCGGTCAGGTCGAAGAGGTTCTTGTCAGCCATTGGAGATGCCTTGGTTGCGAGTAAGAGTTAGATAGTTGAGGAACCGTCCGAAGCCGGCCCCCTTGATACATGCAGTGGCGGCTCTACCTGTAGGAGCGCCCCATGGGCGCGAGCTCTTCGGCGTCTGCTGGGAAAGCTCGCGCCCATGGGGCGCTCCTACGAAGTGCGGTGCGAACCGTGATTGCATCAGAACCATGCGTCCTGCATGTCCAGCGTAGTGCGGTCCAGGCTGTTGAGCAGGTCGAGCTGCGCATCCACCTTGGGCAGCTCCCAGCGGAAGAAGTAGCCGGCCGCGCTGCGCTTGCCCTGGTAGAAATCGCCGTCCTTGCCCTCGGCCGCGAGCAGCTGCGCCAGCCAGATCCACGCGATGCAGATGTGGCCGAAGGCTTCGAGATAGATGCTGGCATTGGCGAGCGTGACCTGCGGGTCACCCGCGGACCACAGCTGCAACGTGACCCTGGCCAGCCGCCGCATGCGTGCTTCGAGGGCGTCGGCGTACCCCGCCAGCGCCTGCACTTTCCGCGCGCTTGCGATCGTCACGCCCACGCGGCCCGCAAACAGCTTGAACGCTGCTCCATCCTGCATGACCACCTTGCGCCCCAGCAAGTCCAGCCCCTGGATACCTTGGGTGCCTTCATGGATCGGATTCAGGCGGTTGTCGCGGTAGAACTGCTCGACCTTGTACTCGCGCGTGTAGCCGTAGCCGCCATGCACCTGGATGGCCAGGTCGTTGGCGGCCAGGCACCACTGGGAAGGCCAGCTCTTTGCGATCGGAGTGAGAATGTCCAGCAGCAGCGTCAGCCGCGCGCGCTCGGCCGGATCGGTTGCGACCGTGGCCTCGTCGACGATGCGCGCGCAATACAGGGTGAAGGCCAGCCCGCCTTCGACGTAGGACTTCTGCGCCAGCAGCATGCGCCTGACGTCGGCATGGCCGATGATCTTCGCTTGCGGGCTGGTTGGGTCCTTGCCTGCCGCCCCGATCGGCCGGCCCTGCGGCCGCTGCCGCGCGTAGTCCAGCGCATGCAGGTAGCCGGTGTAGCCCAGCGCCACCGCGCCCAGGCCGACGCCGATGCGCGCCTCGTTCATCATGTGGAACATGTAGGCCAGGCCCTGGTGCGCCTCGCCCACCAGATAGCCGATCGCGCCCGCCCTGCCCTCGGGCCTGTACTGGGTGCCTTCGCCGAAGTTGAGCAGGCAGTTGACCGTGCCGCGGTAGCCCATCTTGTGGTTGACGCCGGCCAGCTGCACGTCGTTGCGCTCGCCCAGCTGTCCGTCCTCATTGACCAGGAACCTGGGCACCAGCAGCAGGGAAATGCCCTTCACGCCCGGGATCAGCTTGCCGTCGGGGCCGGGGATCTTGCACAGCACCAGGTGCACGATGTTTTCGGACAGCTCATGGTCGCCGCCGGAGATCCACATCTTGTTGCCCGTCACGCGGTAGCGCGGTCCGAATGGCGATTCGCACTCGAAATCCGCGCGCGTATTGATGTCCGAAAGCGACGAGCCCGCCTGCGGTTCGGACAGGCACATGGTGCCGAAGAAGCGGCCCGCCAGCTCTGGCTCCACGAACGCCTTGACCTGCGCTTCGCTGCCGTGGGCCAGCAACAGGTTGGCGTTGCCCATGGTCAGCAATGGGTAGGCGCTGGTACCCACGTTGGCCGCGTACAGGTAGGCTAGCGCGGCTTTCTCGACCACCGTCGGCAGTTGCATTCCACCGAGCGCGTAGTCCTGTGAACCGGCCATCAGCCCCGCCTCGGCGAAGGCACGCAGCGCCGGCCCCACCTCGTCGATCAGCGTGACCTTGCTGCCATCGAAATGGGGTTCGCGTTGGTCGGCCTTCTGGTTGTGTGGGGCGAACAGCTCCTCGGCCATGCGCTCGCAGGTGTCGAGTACCGCGTCGAAGGTTTCCCGGCTGTGGTCGCCATAGCGTTCGGCTGCAGACAACGCCGGGACGTCCAGCCATTCGTACAGCAGGAACTCCAGGTCGCGGCGCGAGAGCAGCAGTGAACTCATGGCGAGTCAGCAGATCTCGAACAGGCCGGCGGCGCCCTGCCCGCCGCCCACGCACATCGTGACCACGGCGTATTTCACGCCGCGACGCTTGCCTTCGATCAGCGCGTGGCCGACCAGGCGAGCACCGCTCACTCCGTAAGGATGGCCAACCGCGATCGCGCCGCCGTTGACGTTGATGCGTTCGTGCGGAATGCCCAGCGTGTCCATGCAGTAAAGGACCTGCACGGCGAAGGCCTCGTTCAACTCCCACAGGCCAATGTCGTCCACCGTGAGTCCGGCGCGCTTGAGCAGCTTGGGCACGGCGAACACAGGACCGATGCCCATTTCGTCGGGTTCGCAACCGGCCACCGCAAAGCCGCGGAAAATACCCAGCGGCCGGATGTTGCGCCGTTCGGCCAGCTTGCGGTCCATCAGCACGGACGCCGATGCGCCGTCGGAGAACTGGCTGGCGTTTCCGGCCGTAATCACCCCACCCGGCATCGCGCTGCGGATCTTCGCCACGCCCTCGTAGGTGGTGTCGGCGCGGATGCCCTCGTCGGCTGAAAGCGTGACCTCGCGGGTCGCCAGCTGCCGAGTCGCGGGATCGGCGGTGCCGGCGAGCACCGTGATCGGCGCGATCTCATCGTCGAACTTGCCAGCCGCTGCGGCAGCGGCGGCGCGCTGCTGGCTCTCGGCGCCATAGCGGTCCTGGCGTTCGCGCGAAATACCGTAGCGCTTGGCTACGGTCTCTGCGGTCTGCAGCATCGGCCAGTAAAGTTCGGGCTTGTGTTGCAGCAGCCAGCCTTCGCTGAGCATGTGCTGGTTCAAGTGCGGCTGCACGCAGGAGATGCTTTCCACGCCGCCGGCGACGTGCACGTCGCCCTCGCCCGCCAGGATGCGCTGGGCGGCCATGGCGATGGTCTGCAGGCCCGACGAGCAGAAGCGGTTGACCGTGGCGCCGGGCACGGTGACCGGCAGTCCGGCCCGCACCGCGCATTGCCGCGCGATGTTGACGCCGGTGGCGCCTTCGGGATTGGCGCAGCCCATCAGCACGTCCTCGACCTCGCCCGGATCGATCCCGGCGCGCGCCACGGCCTGCTGCACCACATGCCCGCCGAGGGTCGCGCCGTGGGTCATGTTGAAGGCGCCCTTCCAGCTCTTGGCCAGCGCGGTGCGTGCGGTTGAAACGATGACGGCTTCTTTCACGATTGTCTATCCCGGTCGAATGCGTTGTGGATCAGGAAATTGCAGGAAAAACAGCGCGTGCAGGCTGTCCGTTGCCATTACCCATTGAATGACTTACCCGACTCGGCCAGCTTCACCAGCAGCGGCGCCGGCTCCCAGGCCCCGCCTTCGTGGCCCTTGGCGTAGCGACGCATCGCCGCCAGCACGTTGTACAGGCCAACCGTATCCGCATGGAACATCGGACCACCGCGCCATACCGGGAAGCCGTAGCCGGCCAGGTAGACGATGTCGATATCCGAGGCCTTGGCCGCAATGCCATCCTCCAGGATGTAGGCGCCTTCGTTGACCAGGGCGTAAACCAGGCGCTCGACGATTTCCTCGTCGCTGATCTTGCGGCGCTGCAGGCCGATGTCGGCCGAGTGCTTCTCGATCATCTCGTTGACCACCGCCGAGGGATACGCGGTGCGGTCGCCCGTCTTGTAGTCGTACCAGCCAGCCCCGGTCTTCTGCCCGTAGCGGCCCAGCTCGCACAGCAGGTCGGCAGTCTTCGAATAGGTGATGTCGGGCTTCTCGACATAGCGGCGCTTGCGGATCGCCCAGCCGATGTCGTTGCCGGCCAGGTCGCCCATGCGGAACGGGCCCATCGCCATGCCGAACTTCTCCATGGCCTTGTCGACCTGCTGCGGCAGCGCGCCCTCGTCGAGCAGGAACCCGGCCTGGCGGCTGTACTGCTCGATCATGCGGTTGCCGATGAATCCGTCACACACGCCCGACACCACCGCGGTCTTGCCGATCTTCTTCGCCAGCGCCATCACCGTGGCCAGCACGTCCTTGGCCGTGGCCGCACCGCGCACCACTTCCAGCAGCTTCATCACGTTGGCCGGGCTGAAGAAGTGCATGCCCACCACGTCCTGCGGACGCTTGGTGAAGTTGGCGATGCGGTCCACGTCCAGGGTGGAGGTGTTGCTGGCCAGGATCGCACCGGGCTTGGCCACCGCATCGAGCTGGGTGAAAACCGATTCCTTGACCGGGTACTCCTCGAACACCGCCTCGATGATCAGGTCCGCGTCCTTCAGCGCGGCGTAATCCAGCGTCGGGGTGACCAGGCCCATGCGCTGCTCCACCTGCTCGGCGGTCAGCTTGCCTTTCTTCGCGCTGTTCTCGTAGTTCTTGCGGATCGTGGCGAGGCCGCGATCCAGCGCATCCTGTCTGGTTTCCAGCATCGTCACCGGCAGGCCCGCGTTGAGGAAGTTCATGGTGATGCCGCCGCCCATCGTGCCGGCGCCGATCACCCCGACGCTGGCGATCTCGCGCAGCTTCACGTCGGGCCCGATATCGGCCACCTTGCTGGCGGCGCGCTCGCCGAAGAAGGCATGGCGCAGCGCCTTGGATTCGGGCGTGTTGACCAGCAGCGCGAAGGCTTCACGCTCGACCTGCATGCCCTTGTCGAACGGCTGCTTCACCGCCGCTTCGATGGCGTCCAGGCATTTCAGCGGCGCCGGGTAGTTGGCCGAGGCCGCGGCCACCGCGGTGCGGGCGAAACCAAGGAAACCCTCGACGTTGGGGTGGTCGATCTTCCAGTCACGCACGCGGGTCAGCGGGTTGCCGTTCGCGGACACTTCCCCGGCCAGATCCACGGCCGCCTGGACGGTGTCGCTTTCCACCACCTTGTCCAGCAGCCGCGTTCCGGCCAGCTTGCCGGCCGCGATGGGCGTGCCGGATATGATCATGTTGACCGCCGCTTCCAACCCGACCGCGCGCGGGAATCGCTGGGTGCCGCCGGCGCCTGGCAGGATGCCCAGCTTCACCTCGGGCAGGCCGATCTGCGCGCGCTTGTCGGCCACGCGATGATTCATGCCCAGCGCCAGTTCCAGGCCGCCGCCCAGCGCCATGCCCTCGATCGCCGCCACCACCGGCTTGGTGCTGCGCTCGAACGCTTCGATGACCGTGGGCAGCGTGGGCTCCTGCTCCGCCTGCGGCGTATTGAACTCGCGGATATCGGCGCCGCCGGAGAACGCGCGGGTGCCGCCGGTGACGACCACAGCCTTGACCGCGGTGTCGTCGAGCGCACGCGCCAGTGTTTCCACCAGCCCACGGCGGGTGGAGAGCCCCAGCCCGTTCACGGGCGGATTTTCCATGGTGAGGATGGCAACACCGTCGCGGATTTCGTACTTCACTGACATGTTCGGGGTCCTGTATTGGAGGGAGGATCGCGCGGCGCGATCATTGCTTGAGGAAATCCACGGCGGCCGCGGCGCGACCGGACTGCGCAATACCCCGGCGATGGAACACGATGGCATCGTCGTGAAGGGTGATGGCGCCGCCGCTCATGCCGACTGCACTTTTTGTGCGAACTGCCAGCCCAGTTCGGCCAGCGGCCGCGCCTGGCGACCGTACTCGGCGGCCTGTGGACTGCTGGCCGTGCCCTCCTCCACGCGCTTGGCTATGCCCTGCAGGATCGCCGCGATGCGGAACAGGTTGTAGGCCAGGTAGAAGTTCCAGTCGCCGGCCACCGGCCGTCCCACCCTTCGTTCATACGCCCTGATGTAGTCGGATTCCTGCGGGATGCCCAGCCCATCCAGGTCGAGCCCGGCCAGACCGCGCATGGCCCCGCCCGGGGCGATGTGCCAGCTCATCAGGTGGTAGGCGAAGTCCGCCAGCGGATGGCCCAAGGTCGAAAGCTCCCAGTCGATCACCGCGAGGATGCGCGGTTCCGATGGATGGAAGATGACGTTGTCCAGCCGATAGTCCCCGTGCACCAGCGAGACCTGCGGGTTTTCTTCCTGCGGCACGTGCCCGGGCAGCCAGGCGATCAGCCGGTCCATGGCATCGATGCCTCCGGTCTCGCTGGCCCGGTACTGGCGGCTCCAGCGATCGATCTGGCGCGCGAAGTAGTTGCCGGCCTTGCCGTAGTCGGCCAGGCCCCGCGCTTCGAAATCCACGTTGTGCAGCTCGGCGATGACCCGGTTGAGCTCGTCGTACAGCGGCGCACGCTCGTCCCGACCCACGCCCGGCAGCGACTGCTCCCAGAAGATGCGTCCCTCAATGTGATCCATCACGTAGAACGCACGGCCGATGACCGATTCGTCCTCGCACAGGCAGTGCATGCGCGCCACGGGAACTGCACCGCCGGCCAATGCCGACTGCAGCCGGTACTCGCGCTCCACTGCATGCGCGGAGGGCAGCAGCTGGGCCACGGGTGCCGGCTTGGAGCGCATCACGTACTGGCGTTGCGGCGTGGCAAGCAGGTAGGTAGGGTTGCTCTGCCCACCCTTGAAGCGGCTTGCGGTCACCGGTCCCACGAAGCCTTCGACATGGGACTCCAGGTAGCCGCCCAGCGCTTCCAGATCGATCGAATCGACCGCCACGCCCGCGCCGGTCACGCGTCCACCAGCTGCAGGCGACCATTGCTGAGCATCGGCACCACGTCGAGCACGTCGAATCGCGCCGCACAGTCGATCTCGTCCTGCATGTCGTGGGCCTGCATCATGCGTCCCACCCTCGATGCGCCCAGCGCCGTCGCAGCGTCGCAGCCCCGATAGAACAACACCGCTGCGAGTGCTGCGTCGGTAAGCGCGTACTGGCCGCCGCGCTCGAAATGCGAGGCGATGTGTCCGGCACCGTAGAAGTCCTCCAGGTTGAACCGGTCCACCGATCCGGAGCACACCAGCACGACTGCAGCTTGGGGATGGGCACGGCTCACGTGGGCCACCAGGGCGGCGCCATTCAACAGCGCCCCCACATAGACATGCGCCGCGCCGGCGGCGCTGTTGAGCGCCACGGTCCCGTTGGTGGTTGCGTAGACCAGGGTCGCGCCCTCCACCCCGGCCTCACACAGCGCCAATGGCGTGGCAGGACCGAAACCGGGCAACCCTTCGGCCATGAATTCGCCGGCCATGATCGGCGAGTCGAGCTGGGCGGCGATGCGGGCCGCATCATCGGCGTCGCGTGCCGGCCAGACCGAACCGATCCCTTGTCCGAACGCATGCACGATGGTCGAGGTCGCAAACAGCACGTCGAGGACCACGACGACCTTGCCATGCAGGCGCTCGCGGTCCAACTCTTCCTTCTTGAACAGCACGTGCAGGCTAGGCATCGACATCCGTTAGTTTCGTATTACGGAACTTGTTTCAGTGGCGCTCGCTCATCCTACCTAGACCCTTAGTGCCCTTCAACCACATTTCCTGATGCGACGCGCCTTGCAGCCCGTGACGTCGCCGCCTAGGATGCGGATAGTATTGCGGAACACTGTTTCGTACTTCGAAACTCAACGCCACGGTTCTGGAACCTAAATGGATTTCTCCTACTCCCCCAAGGTCGACGCGATTCGCAGCACGCTGACGACGTTCTTCGACGAACACATTTATCCCAACGAGGCCCGCTACCACGAAGAGATCAGGCAGAACCGCGCGGCGGGTAACGCGTGGGTGCCAACGCGGGTGATCGAGGAACTCAAGCCCAAGGCCCGCGCACTGGGTCTGTGGAACCTGTTCCTGCCCAGGTCGCGGCGCGCCCCGGAAGGACTGTCCAACCTGGAATACGCACCGATGTGCGAAATCATGGGTCGCGTGCCATGGGCGCCGGAGGTGTTCAACTGCTCGGCGCCGGACACCGGCAACATGGAGACGATCGAGCGATACGGCAGCGAGGCGCACAAGGACCAGTGGCTGGAGCCGCTGCTGGCCGGGAAGATCCGCTCGGCGTTCCTGATGACCGAGCCCGCCGTGGCCTCCTCGGATGCCACCAACATCCAGTGCTCGATCCGCCGCGACGGCGACGAGTACGTGATCAACGGTCGAAAGTGGTTTGCATCGGGCGCCGGCGATCCCCGTTGCGCGCTGTACATCGTCATGGGCAAGACCGATCCGGACGCCGCCAAGCACGAGCAGCAGTCGATGGTGCTGGTGGCGGCCGATGCGCCCGGCATCGCAGTGATCCGGCCGCTGCCGGTGTTCGGTTACGACGACGCCCCGCACGGCCATATGGAGGTCGAACTGCGCGAGGTGCGGGTGCCGGTGTCAAACCTGCTGCTGGGCGAGGGCCGCGGCTTCGAGATCGCCCAAGGCCGCCTGGGCCCTGGCCGCATCCACCACTGCATGCGCACCATTGGTGTCGCCGAGCGCGCGCTCGAGCTGCTGTGCCAGCGCGTGCAGTCGCGCGTCGCCTTCGGCAAGCGCATCGCCGATCAGAGTGTCTGGCACGAGCGCATCGCAGAATCGCGCTGCATGATCGAACAGGCCCGCCTGCTGACGCTCAAGGCCGCACATATGATGGATACCGTGGGCAACAAGGTCGCCCGCGCCGAGATCGCGATGATCAAGGTGGTGGCGCCGAACACTGCCTTGCAGATCATCGATTGGGCGATCCAGGCCCACGGTGGCGCCGGCGTGACCGAGGATTTCCCGCTGGCCTACGCCTATGCCAGCATCCGCACCCTGCGCCTGGCCGACGGCCCCGACGAAGTGCACCGCAGCACCATCGCACGGCTCGAGTTGGCCCGGCATCCGCAAATCGCGTTGGCCTGACAGGGCGGGGCCAGCACCATGGGCAATCCCAAGCGCAGCATCGACGCCTTCACCCGTTCGGTGGACGCAGACCATCCGCAGTTCGTGAACTCGGTGGCGCGGGCGTTCTCGATCCTGCGCTGCTTCGAGTCCGGCGCCCAATACCTGGGCAACCAGGAGATCGCTCGCCAGACCGGGCTGCCCAAGCCGACGGTGTCCCGGCTGGCCTTCACCCTCGCCTCGCTCGGCTACCTCACCTACTCCGCGCCGCTGGAAAAGTACGCGCTTGGAACCTCGGTGCTGTCACTGGGCCACGCCTTCATGAAGGGCAACGACGTCGTGGCCGTGGCGCGGCCGCTGATGCGCGAGCTGGCCGATTACACCCAGTCGGCGGTAATGCTTGCGGCCGCAGACGGCATGCGCATGGTGCTGCTGGAGGTATGCCAGGGCGATGCCACGTTCCAGATGAAGCTCGAACCCGGTGCACGCGTGCCGCACGGCTCCACCGCGCTGGGGCGAGCCGATCTTGCCTCGCGGCCGCTGGATGTCTTCGAGCGCCGGGTAGCCGAGTTCGAGCAGGAATGCGAGCCGGGGTACTGGCCGAAGATCCGCGCTGGCATCGTGCGTGCGCGCCAGGATTACGAGCACTACGGCTTCTGTTTTTCGCTGGGTGACTGGAACCCGGAGGTATTTGCCATCGGGGTGCCCATGGTGTCGGCCGATCGCAGTCGGGTCCTGGCATTCAACTGCAGCGGCCGGGTGTCGGTGATGACCCGGGACAAGCTGGTGAACGATTTCGGCCCGCGCCTGGTGGCGCTGCGCAACAAGGTGTATGCGCTGACCGAAGGCCGTTTTTGACAGGCCCGGGTGCACTGGGCCATAACCTGCAGGAAGAACTGGAATGAAACGAGACATCGAAGCATGAAAGCAATCATCTGCGACGCCTGGGGCCCGCCCTCCTCGCTCGAACTGCGCGAGATGCCCAGCCCCATCCCTGGGCCGAACCAGGTGCTGGTGCGCACGCGCGTGGCCGCGGTCAACTTCCCGGACGCATTGATCGTTGCGGGCAAGTACCAGTTCAAGCCGGAGTTCCCGTTCTCTCCGGGCGGCGAGCTCGCGGGCGAAATCATCGCGATGGGTGACGAGGTCAAACGGCTGGCGATTGGCGACAAGGTGGTGGGCATCGCCACGTTCGGCGCCTACGCCCAGGAAGTGCTGGTGGAAGAGACCCACGTGATCCCGCTACCCAAGAACATCGGCGACGAGGACCTGGAACTTGCTGGCAGCTTCGTGCTGACCTACGGCACCTCGCTGCACGCCTTGAAGGACCGTGCACGCGCACAGGAGGGCGAAGTCCTGCTGGTGCTCGGTGCCGGTGGCGGTGTCGGACTTGCGGCCGTCGAGATCGGCAAACTGTTGGGGATGCGGGTGATCGCGGCGGCCTCGACCGCGGAAAAGCTCGCCGCGGCGCGCGGGCGTGGCGCAGACGAAACCATCGACTACGCCAACGAGGACCTGCGTGAACGCATCAAGGCGTTGACCGACGGCCGCGGCGTCGACGTGGTCTACGACCCGGTAGGCGGCGATTTCACCGAATTGGCCCTGCGCAGCGTCGGCTGGGGTGGGCGCTACCTGGTGGTGGGTTTTGCCGCTGGCGAGATTCCCAAGGTCGCGGCCAACCTGCTGCTGCTCAAGGGCAGCGCGCTGGTGGGCGTGTTCTGGGGCGAGTTCGTGCGCCGCGAGCCGGCACTCAACGCCGAGAACATGGCGCTGCTGTTCTCGTGGCTGCGCGAGCGCAGGATCCAGCCGCTGATTTCGAAGCGCTACCCGCTGTCGCAGGCGCCGCAGGCGCTCGAAGCACTGCTCGCACGGCAGGCAATAGGCAAGCTGGTGATACTTCCGCAACAGGTCTCCTGAACCCTCAATCGCACCGCGCACTCCCTGGGAGGGGAACGCCGATGATGAACCTGACCCACTGGCCGCCCGGCCTGCCGCTGCATCTCGAACTTCCGCAAACCGCGCTGCACTACAACCTGGAGGTCGCGGCCGCCCGCTATCCGGGTCGCGCTGCGATCGCGTATTACGGCAGCACGCTCACCTATTCCGAGCTGAAGCGGCAGGCGGACACGCTGGCCGGCTTCCTGCAGCAGCGCTGTGGCGTGGGCAAGGGCGATCGCGTGGCGCTTTACATGCAGAACAGCCCCCAGTTCGTGATCGCGTTCTACGCCATCCTGCGCGCCGACGCGGTGGTGGTGCCGGTCAACTCCATGAACCTGCTGGAGGAAGTCCGCCACATCGTGCTCGACAGCGGAAGCAAGGTGGCAATCTTCGGACAGGAACTGGCCTGCAACCTGGTGCCGTTGCTAGGCGCCAGCCTCGACCACGCGATTTCGGCCTGCTACTCGGAGTACGTCAAAGCGGACACCGACCTGACTCTGCCCGAGGTGGTGGCGTCCAGCCGCGAGCCGGCCGCCGGCGCGATCGACTGGAGCGAGGCCATGGACTCGGGCTGCGTTCCCGGGCCGTCGTCGTCAGGGCCCGCCGATGTCGCGGTCATCCCCTACACCTCCGGCACCACCGGCGCGCCGAAGGGCTGCATCCACACGCATGCAAGCGTGATGCACACCGCCGTGGGCAGCGGCGAGTTCTGCAGGCTGGCCAAGGACCAGGTAGCCCTGGCCTCGCTGCCGATGTTCCACGTCACCGGCATGCAGATGTCGATGAACGCGCTGGTGTATCGCGGCGGCACCATCGTGCTGATGACCCGGTGGGACCGCCGCACCGCAGCGATGCTGATCGAGCGCCATGGCGTCACCGCCTGGACGGCAACGCCGACCATGCTCATCGATTTCCTGGCACAGCCCGGGCTCGACGGCTTCAGGCTGGATTCCATGCTGATGCTCAACGGCGGCGGCGCGGCGATGCCCAAGGCCGTGGCCGAGAAGATCGAGCAGGTCTGGGGCCTGCCCTACGTCGAAGGCTACGGTCTTTCCGAGACCATGGCGCCTTCGCACACCAACCCGCCGCATCGGCCCAAGGCGCAGTGCCTGGGCATTCCCCTGCAGGACACCACGGCGATCATCGTGGACCCGGAAACCCTTCTGCCGCTCGCTGCAAATGCCGTGGGTGAGGTGCTGGTGAACGGCCCTCAGGTGTTCTCGGGGTACTGGGGCAAGCCGGAAGCGACGGAGACGGCATTCGTCGAAGTCGAGGGCATGCGATTCTTCCGCACTGGCGACCTTGCCTACGTGGACGACGAAGGTTATTTCTTCATGGTCGACCGGCTCAAGCGCATGATCAACGCCGCAGGATTCAAGGTGTGGCCCGCAGAGGTCGAGGCGCTGCTGTATGGCAATTCCTCGATCCAGGAAGCGTGCGTGATCGGCTTCCGCGACGCGCATCGTGGCGAAAGCGTGAAGGCCGTGGTGGTCCTTCGCGCCGGCCATTCGCTGACCGAGCCCGACCTCATCGCGTGGGCGCGCGAACACATGGCAGCCTACAAGGTGCCCCACAGGGTGGAATTCGTCGAGCAACTGCCCAAGAGCGCCACCGGCAAGGTGATGTGGCGCGCGCTGCAGGAGAAGGAATTCGCCAGTGCGCAGTGAGCGCGCGGCCCTATTGTCCACACACCACAGCGGAGCGAATCATCGATGACAGCGCACAGGCGTGACGGCTGGAAGTGGGGCATCTTCACCTTCCGGCTGCCGTTCTATCACACCAGGCTACTGTGGCCAGAGTTCCTGCAGGGGCTGCTGGTGTCCACCGCCACCGGCCTGGCGCTGGTGCCGATCCTGGTTGGCTATTTCGGCCTGGATTTCGCCCAGGCCGTCACCGCCACCATGCTCTACAGCGTCCTGCTGGTGTCCTCGCTATACGTGTTCGGCGAACCCTACGCGCCCGGCTGGAATACTGCGGCACTGCCGCTGGTCATGGCGTTCGTGTTCGCCGGCTACCCGGACCCGGTGCAGCGCTTCCAGGCGATGACCGCACTGTCCATCACATTCGCCGTGCTGGTGCTCCTGCTGGGCATCACCGGTCTGGGCCGAAAGCTGGTGACCTGGCTGCCGAGCACGCTCAAGGCGGGCATCATCCTGGGTGCGGCGATTGCCTCGTTCAAGCGGGTTTTCATCGACGATGCAGAGCGCTTCCTGCTGCAGCAGCCGATCTCCACCACCATCGCCTGCGCGATCTGCCTGGTGTTCCTGTTCTCGATACCGCTGCAGAAATACAAGCTGCAAAGCCGCGGGTTGGCGCTGCTGGTCAGCCTGGGGCTGCTGCCCGGTCTGGTGGTGGCAGGCATCGTCGGGCCGCTGGTGGGAGAGATGACCTACGAGGTGGAATGGGGCTGGATGCTACCTCCGGTCGCCGACACGGTCATGAAGATGTCGCCTTTCAGCATCGGCTGGCCGACTGCGGAAATGTACTGGAGCGCCATTCCGCTGGTGCTGGTGACCTACATCATCCAGTTCGGCGACTGGGTGACCGGCAACGAGGTCCTGCGTGATGGCATGCAGGTGCGCACCGACGACCCCGCCGACATCGACACCACCCGATCGCACATCGCCCTGGCCATCCGCAATTTCATCTCCGCGCTGGTGGCGCCGTTCTTCGCCACCCAGGGCAGCCTCTGGACGGGCGTGCATGTGCTGGTGGTGCAGCGCTGGAAGCAGGGGCCGGCGCAGATGCCGACGCTGCAGAGCGGGCTGATGTCGTACTACCTGATGGGCCTGCCGATCATCTACTTCATTCTGCCGCTGCTGACCGGACTGAAACCGCTGCTGGGAATCGCGCTGTCGCTGACCCTGGTCTTGTCGGGTTTCGCCTGTGCCTACATCGCCATGGCCATCCCGCGCACCGCTACCGGTCGCGGCACCGCGCTGCTGATCGGTACTGCGCTGGCGGTGTTCGAGCCATGGCTGGGACTGCTGATCGGCATTGGCGCCACGCTACTCCTGACTGGCTGGGAACGCGACCAGGATCCGCCGGTGGCGCCGCAGCCGGCCGCGCCGCTGACCGGCTTCGACACATGACCTCTCGGGCAGGCAGCGCATGAGGGGCTGCAGGCGCAGCCTTGGCCAGCCGAGCCTGGCGGGACGGTCAGCGCCGGGGACCGACCGTTGGCGTGATCGCCCGTGCCTCTTCAACCGTACGAAGCAACCCGTTCAAAGGACGCCTGGTCGCCATCGACCTCGACCCCGGTCGGCAGGCCACTGTAGAAGTTGCGGGTCTCGGCGATGGTCTTTGCCACCTCCAGCCCTGCCTCCTTTTCGGGGAACCAGAACACCGGGCGACCGTCATCGAAAAGCTTCCAGCCATCCCGAGTCTGGCTGAGCAACAGCAGTGAGCGTTTCATCAAGTGATTCCGCTGGAATGAAGTGCCCCGGCCCGCTACACCGCTTGCTCAAGGCGGCGCCCCTGATCCTTGCTGAGCAGCATCCATGCTCTTTGCGAAGGCGTGCTGCCGGAGGCAAGGCAATGTTGCCCGCAGGGGGCGGCCGTTACAGTCAGTGTTCGCCGCGCCTTGGAGTAGGAAAAACCCTAGGTGCGGTCCATCCCCGGCACCGCCAACTAGGCAGGAGCCCCGGGTCGACAGGTTGCGCAACGCTAACGCGGCTGCGCCCACACTGGGCCCAAGCGCCCCATCCAGGTGCGCTGCACATAGCCAGGGAGGCCCTCTATGGACCAAAAGCCACCAGAGCACGAAGAGCACGGACACCCGCGCGAGGACCAAGCGCACGAGGACGACCGGCAACAAACTCCGCAACTTGGCGAGAATGACGACCAGCCGCCCCAACTCGGGGACGTCAGCACCCGTCCCACGCGCGAAGCACCACCCGATGTCGCGCCCGGCTGAGGATCGGGAGCCCGGCCGTGGACTGGAATCCGGCTTGCGACCGGTCGCACGAACGAAACCTGCCGGCCGTGCACAAAAGGAAAGGGCGTACCGAAGTACGCCCCTTCCGGGTCAAGCCCGTTGCATCTATGGCGTCCCCACGGGGATTCGAACCCCGGTGTCCACCGTGAAAGGGTGGTGTCCTAGGCCTCTAGACGATGGGGACGCTGTGAAACCGTTTCCCTATCCCGACGGGCCTATGTCCGGATATTGGTGGAGCCAGGCGGGATCGAACCGCCGACCTCCTGCATGCCATGCAGGCGCTCTCCCAGCTGAGCTATGGCCCCACGTGCTGGAAGGAGCGGAATTCTAGCTAGCAGTTGCCGATCGCGCAACCACCCTGGTCGAAACAGGCGTGGCAGCAGCACATCCAGCGCAGCAGCCCGGCGGACAGGGCGCGCTTTGCGCGTCAATCCAGGACCTGCTCCGCCAGCTCCGGCTGTTCGCAAGGCCGCAGGGTGGCGACGCCGTGGCCGCGTTCGGCCAGGTACTGCAGCCATTTGCCCAGGAAAGTGTTCATGCGCATGCGGTGTCCGACCAGCTCGGCCGGGGGCGGGAACATGCCGATCACGTCCTGCCAGCGCCGCCCGACGTAGCAGTGGGTGGCTTCGGCCTGGTGTGCATCGCGGTACAGGCGCACGAACGCCGAGGGATCGGGCTCACCGGTTTCCGGATCAACCATGGCGTAGGTCAGGCGCAGCTCTACCGTGTAACGGTGCGTCTCGATCACGTCCAGGTAAAGGTCCAGGCCATCGCCTACCGAGGACACGTAGCGCCCTTCGGCCAGGTGGCCGGGGGCGAACAGCCGGGACAGGCGAGAATAGTTCTCCGCGTACAGCCCCATGAGCCAGCCGAAACGGTTGAGCCTGGGAATCCGGGTGCTGCGGGTGAGTGCCTCTGCCATGCCCCGATCCTACACGCTGGACGCGCGCTCCGGCAGCATTGACGAAGCCTGCGGGCCAGCCTAAGTTAAGCGTTCCTGCGGACGCTTTCCGGCGCGTCGCCGCCCCCCTCCCTGGTTAGAACATCTCGCGCTGCAGGCCAAGCGTGGACATGACCTTGCCGGAGATTTCCTCGATCGAGGTATGTGTGGTGCTCAACGTAGGCACGCGTTCCATCCTGAACATGTTTTCGGCCGCCGCCACCTCGCGCTTGCAGGTCTCCAGCTTCGAATACTCCGAGTTCGGTCGTCGCTCCTGGCGGATCTGGTGCAGCCGCTCCGGGTCGATGGTCAGTCCGAACAGCTTGCGCCGGTAGGCCCGCAGCCGCGGGGGCAAGCGGTCGCTTTCCAGGTCCTCGTCGGTGAGCGGGTAGTTGGCGGCGCGGATTCCGTAATGCATGGCCAGGTACACGCAGGTCGGGGTCTTGCCGGCACGCGACACCGCCACCAGCACCAGGTCGGCCTTGTCGTAGTTGGCCGCGACGCCGTCGTCGTGGGTGAGCGCGAAGTTCATGGCGTTGATTCGACGATGATAGGCATCGAAATCGACGATGCCGTGCGCCTGGCCCACCCTGGACTGCCGCGTGCTGCCGAGCTCGCGCTCCATCGGGTCGATGAAGGGCGCGAACACGTCCAGCATCAGTGCGCCACTGTCGGCAAGCGCCAGGGCCACCGATGGATCGACAATCGAGTGGATCACGATGGGCCGCGCACTGGCGCGCTGGCCTGCCGCGCGGATCCGCTCGCACGCGACCCGCGCCTTCTCGATGTCGTCGACGAACGCGATGCGGTCGGTGACGAAACTGAACCCGGTGAACTGGGTGAGCAGGCTATGACCGATGGTCTCAACGGTAATACCGGTGCCATCGGACACGTAGAAGACCGGACGCACGTTCAACATGGGCTGGAGCCTCTCTCGACCAGTAAAATGCCCGCCGAATCAAGCTTGTATGCCTTGGTCCTGCGCTGCATCATAGCGAGTCCCGCCATGCCTGCGGCCTCGCCGCCAGTCATTGGCCTGGCACCCTGCCCCCCCTTGGAGTGGCTCTTGAACCAGAACATCCTGTGGCTGCACGAACTGAGGCTGGCCGACCTGGCCCGCGTCGGCGGCAAGAATTCCTCCCTGGGCGAGATGATCGGTCATCTTTCCGGACTGGGCGTGTCGGTGCCCGGGGGCTATGCGACCACGGCCGAGGCGTTCAAGGATTTCATCGCCTTCAACGACCTCTCCAAGCGCATCTTCGACCGGCTTGCGGGCCTGGATGTCGAAGACACCGACGCACTTACCGTGGTCGGACGCGAGATCCGCGGCTGGGTGATCGACGCGCCGCTGCAACCCACGCTGGATACCGACATCCGCAGCGCCTACCAGCGGTTGTGCGGCGAGAACGGCGGCGGCGAAGTGGCCGTGGCGGTACGTTCCTCGGCCACCGCCGAAGACCTGCCCGACGCCAGCTTCGCCGGCCAGCAGGAAACCTTCCTCAACGTCACCGGCGCCGACGACGTCGTGGTCAAGGTCAAGGAAGTGTTCGCCAGC